>MDTE01035239.1_pt1 | contig 13113 bp, 14 predicted proteins | sample 811231 | NCBI WGS metagenome assembly MDTE01 (sample SAMN05326651, study PRJNA326480) | marine metagenome | isolation source: seawater | place: Indian Ocean: Red Sea | collected 2010
CATAAAAATTTTGCAAGAATTTAAACAATTAACTAAGAAATGTAATATTGATTTTGGATCACAATTAAATCAGCTAAAAAACATTGCTACTGCTTTGCATAATTATAAAAAATCCTGTGAAATTAATTTTGATTTGACTGATTTGCATGGATTTGATTATCAAGGTAGTGTGATATATACAGCTTATGTACCTGATTTGAGGAAAGAGATAGCTCTTGGAGGTAGATATAGAGCATATCAACTTTCAAAAACCACATATAGAGAAGCAACTGGATTCAGTTTAGATTTACGAGATCTATTATCTGTTTTCATGAAAAATGGTAATTAAATAATGTCGAAAAATATTTTATTAATAGGTACTCATTGGGGTGATGAAGGGAAAGGTAAAGTTGTAGATGTTCTTGCTGATAAAGCAAGAGGTTGCGTTAGGTTTCAAGGAGGACATAATGCTGGTCACACACTGGTTATTGATGGCGAGACCACTATTCTCCATTTAATACCATCTGGAATATTACATGATAATGTTAAATCAATTATTGGTAATGGAGTTGTTATATCTTTAGATGCATTGATAGATGAAATTAATGATTTAAAATCTAAAAATATTACTTTAGACAATAAGTTATATATTAGTGAATTTTGTCATTTAATTTTGCCTACACATCAGTTATTAGATATTGCTAGAGAGAAAAAACTTGGTAAATCTTCTATCGGAACAACTGGTAGGGGTATTGGCCCTACCTATGAAGATAAAGTTGCACGAAGAGGAATAAGATTAATTGATTTTTATGACGTTCAAAACCTAAAAGAAAAAATTTCTAACATCATGCATTATCATAATTTTTTATTAAAAAATTATTATGGAGAACCAGCTGTTGATATTGATAAAACAATTACAAAGCTAATTGAATCTTTTGAAGAAATAAAATTATTTGTTACAGATATAAAACCTTTGTTATTAAATCTAACTGATTCGTCCAACGTTGTCTTTGAAGGTGCTCAAGGAACAATGTTAGATATAGATCATGGAACATATCCATTTGTTACATCTTCTAATACAACACTTTCAGGGTTAATTTCAGGAACTGGTCTTAATATAAATAGAATTAATTATTCGCTTGGTATTACTAAGGCTTATACTACTCGTGTTGGCAATGGGCCATTTCCATCTGAACAATCAAATGAAATAGGAAATAACTTAGCTAAATGGGGAGGAGAAGTTGGTGCAACAACTGGACGCCCAAGGAGATGTGGATGGTTGGATATCAAAGTCTTAAAACAGGCAATTGAATTGAATAGTATTAATGGAATTGCTTTAACCAAGCTTGATGTTTTAGATAAATTTGAAAAAATTAAAATATGTGTTGATTACGACATAGATAATTATAACTCTTATCAAACTAATAATATGAAATATATTGATGTAAGTGGTTGGATGGAATCAACAGTAGGTGTAACGAAATTCAATGAACTACCAAAAAATGCTCAATCATATATAAAATTAATAGAAGAACTATCAAACAAACCTATAGATCTGATCTCAACAGGACCATCTAGAAAAGATATTATTGTTTTGAAAGATATTTTCAAATAATGACAACAAACAAAAAATCTGATTATATTTATGGTCTTCATACTGTTAATTCTTTATTAAAATCTTCACCAAATTCAATTAAAAAAATATTCATTAAAAAAACAGATAATAAAAATATTAAAAGTATTATTAAGATTGCAAATAATTATAGATTAAAAATTATTGAATCTACGCATACACAACTTGCAACTATCGCGATGACTAATAAACATCAAGGTGTAGTCTGTGAAATTCTAAAAGCCAATTATTCTGATTTTTCGATTGATTCATATTTACAGTACAACAAAAAACCTTTTATTCTTATATTAGATAATATTCAAGATCCAAGAAATTTAGGCTCATGTATAAGAACAGGCAATGCTGCAGGAATATCACTAATTATAAAAAAGAAATCTAATTCTTCTTCATTGTCTCCTGTTGCTCAAAAATCTTCATCTGGCGGGCTTCAAGGTATAAGTTATTATGAAACTAATAATGTAGGAAATATACTAAAAAAACTAAAAAAAAATAACATTAAAATAATTGGTACTGACCACAATTCCAAAAAAAACATTTATCAATTAAAATGTAATCCAAATAATGGTGTTGCAGTCATACTTGGGTCAGAAGGAGATGGAGTCAGTAGGTCATTATTAGAAAAATGCGATGAAATATATAGTATACCTATATATGGTTCTGTTGAATGTTTAAATGTATCCGTAGCAACTGGAATAGTATTATATGAGATATCTAGAAAATTAAAAAACAACAAATGAATATTGAAAAAATATCTATACTAAAGTAGTATTCGCACAGAGGCATATTATGAAAAATTATGAAATAGTATTATTATTTAGTGTGAATGAAGAGAATCTTTCATTACAAACAGTCGAGAAATTTAAGAAAATAATTTCGGATAAAGGCGGCAGAATAGACAGGTTTGAGGACTGGGGTAATTTAAAATTAGCTTACCCAATAAATAAAAATACAAAAGCTCATTATATATTAATGAATATAAATGCTAGCAATGAAATATTAGACGAATTATCAGGAATGATAAAATTTAACGATAATATATTAAGACATATAATGCTTTGTTGTAAAAAACCAATCACAGAACCTTCTTCAATGATGAAGAAAGAAATTAATCAGTCAGGTTAAAGTCATGAGTGAAATTGAATCAGAAATAAAAACAAAAATAGAAAAATATAAAGATATTGATTATAAAAATATTGGAGTATTAAAAGCATATATAAGTGAGACAGGAAAAATAATACCTAGTAGAGTTTCAGGAATATCTGCAAAAGAGCAAAGACGAATAAACAAAGCAATAAAAATAGCAAGATACCTTGCATTATTACCTTTTTGCGATAATCATAAAAAATGAAAGTATTACTATTGAAAAAAATTAAAAATCTTGGGGATATAGGAAAAGAAGTATCTGTTAAGTCTGGATATGCTAGAAATTATCTTTTACCAAAAAAACTTGCTTTACTACCAAATAAAGAAAATATAAAAATAATTGAAGACAAAAAGAAAGAATTACAAGTTGCTGAAGAAGCACTCAAGAATGAAGCATTACAAATTAAAGATAAGTTAAAAGAATATACAATTTCTTTTAAGGCACAAGTGCAAGAAGAAGATAAAATATTTGGTTCAATTACTTTGCAGAATATTATAGAAAGACTAATCCAAGATGGTTTTAATTTAGAAAAGAAAAATGTCAATTTGCCATCAGGACCTATAAAAAATCTTGGTACTTTTGCTGTTAATATATCATTACATTCTGATGTATCAGTAGATATATCTGTTGTTGTTGAAAAAGAAGAAACTGTTACTTCTTAAAAATCAATATATAAAGTAATTTTTTTTTCAGTTAGAATACTACAATGGCTGAAAAACTCCCTACAATTCCTAAATCTATCGAATCAGAACAAGCATTCTTAGGCTCACTAATACAAGATCCAAAATCATGGGAAAAAATTGACAAAAGACCAGATGTCGATGATTTCTTTGATCCAGTAAATAAAACAATCTATAAAGAAATTTATGAATTACTTATAAATGACCAACCAATAGATATATTGATGCTTGAAGAAGCTTTGAAGAATAAATCATTGTTAGAGAAGGTTGGAGGTATTGATTATCTAGCTAATTTGGTTAGAAAGACACCTACAAGTGCGCATGTAGCTGCCTATGGTGAGAAAATAACTGAAAAAGCATTAATGAGACGCCTGATAAGTGTTAGCACAAAGACTATTGAAAATGTAACAAATAGCGAAGATGGAGTAAAAGATATTCTTGATAAGGCTGAATCGGATATATTTTCTATTACAACTGATTCAGAAAAGAAACATGGATTACAAAAAATTGGACCAATAGTTAACGACATGGTGGAAAATATTTATGAAACAAAAGGAAAAACAAATCAAATAATTACTGGATTTTCAAAATTGGATGAAATTGTAAAAGGCTTTCAGAAATCTGATCTTGTAGTAATTGCAGGTAGACCATCAATGGGTAAAACTTCACTTGCTATGAATATAGCAGAAGATATTGTATTTAAGCAGGGAAAGAAAGTTGGTTTTTTTAGTTTAGAGATGTCGTCGCAATCAATAGCACTAAGAATGTTATCTTCACTAAGTAGAGTTGAAACATCGAAAATTAGAGATGAACTAGATGGCTTGTCTAGTGCAGATACAAAATCTGTTACATCTGCTATTGAGATGGTAAAAGATTGTGATTTTTTTATAGATGATAGTGCAGGCATGACACCTATGGATTTGAAAGCTAAAGCAAGAAGAATGAAAAGAGAGACAGGAATTGATGTTTTAGTAATTGATTATCTTCAATTAATATCTATTCCAAACTTTCGTGAGGGCAGAGTTAATGAATTAGCAGAAGTAACGAGAATACTTAAAAGTATTGCAAAAGATTGTGATATGCCTGTTATCGCTTTATCTCAATTAAATAGATTGGTAGAGGCAAGAAATGACAAACGACCCTATTTATCTGATTTGAGAGAATCTGGTGCTATTGAACAAGATGCCGACATTGTATTGTTTATTTATCGAGACGAAGTTTATAATAAAAATTCAGATGATAAAGGTGTTGCTGAAATTAATGTAGCAAAACACAGAAATGGAGAAACAGGTATGGCGAAATTAACTTTCTTGCGTCATTGCACGAGATTTGAAGATTATCATCCACAGATTATTAATGCGGCTAAAGGTGATGATGTTTAATTTGATATGAAAGCGTCTATTACTCTTCTAGTAAATCTAATTTATTCTCTTTATTTTCCCATTCTTTAGCATCACTTGGGGCATCTTTAATCTCAGTTATGATAGGCCATTTTTTTGACAATCTTTCATTTATTTCTAAGAAGTGTTTATTTTTATCGGTAAGGTCATCATCTGATACAATTGCATCTATAGGACATTCTGGTTCGCACATACTGCAATCTATACATTCATCTGGATTAATAACAAGATAATTAGGACCTTCATGAAAGCAGTCAACTGGACATACTTCTACACAATCGGTATATTTACACTTTATACAGTTTTCTGTGATAACATATGTCATTACAAACCAGTTTTAATAAAAGGTAATATAGCATTATGAAACCCATAAAAAAAGTTGTATTTCCAGTAGCGGGACTAGGAACTAGATTTTTACCTGCCACTAAAGCTAGCCCAAAAGAAATGTTACCTATTGTTGATAAGCCTCTAATACAATATGCTGCAGAAGAAGCAATATATGCTGGTATGAATCATTTAATATTTGTTATAGGTAGGACAAAAAATGCAATCATTGACCACTTTGATGCTGCTCCTGAGTTAGAAAATGATTTACATAATAAAAAAAAATCTGGATTATTAAAAATTATAAAGAAAATTGTCCCAAAAAATGTTCATTGCACATTTGTTCGACAAGATAATCCTCTTGGTCTTGGACATGCTATTAATTGTGCAAGCGAGATAATAGGTAATGATGATTTTGCTATTATATTAGCTGATGATTTAATAAAATCAAAAATTCCAACTATTAAGGAAATGATAAATATACGAAAAAAAGCAAGTTCTAATATTATTGCTATTGAAGAAGTTGATAAATCTGAAACAGATAAATATGGAATAATTGAATATTCAAGAAAAAAACAAAAACTCTATAAATTAAATTCTATTACAGAAAAACCATCTCCAAAAGATGCGAAATCTAATTTAGCTGTTGTTGGAAGATATATTTTTTCTTCAGATATTCTTGATTTGATTGAACAAACGAACCCGAGTGTTGGAGGTGAAATCCAGATAACAGATGCAATTAGCAAAATGTTATCCAAAGATGATATATACGGATATCAATTCAAAGGTAAAAGATTTGATTGTGGCAGCAAAATTGGATATTTAAAAGCTAATGTTGAATATGCTCTTGACCATAAAGAAGTAAGCAAAGAATTTAAAAAATACTTACAAAATTTAAAAATAAATTGATCAAATTTTTATTTAAATATAAGATAACTTAGTTTATTCCCCGGTAGCTCAGTTGGTAGAGCGAGTGACTGTTAATCACCAGGTCGGCGGTTCGAGTCCGTCCCGGGGAGTTAAAAATTATCATAAATATTATTTTATTAATAAAATGAATGAGAAACAGAAACATATAATAGAGACATTAAAAATTATTATTGTAGTATGTCTCATGGTTTTTTTAGCAATATTATTTTTAAGCTGGATTGCTAGTTTATAAAAATTTTGAAATTCTGTTCATAGCCTTTTTAAGAGAATGCATGTCAACTGCAATCGAAATACGTAAATGCCCTTCAAATCCAAATGCACTTCCAGGTACAACAGCTACTTTAGCTTTTTCTAATAAAAATAATGCCAAATCTTTATCATTAGCAAAATTATCATTATTCTGTATTAGTTTTTTAAATGATGGGAATATGTAAAAAGTACCATCAGTATCTTTACATTCAACTCCATCAATTTTATTTAATTCAGAGACAACATAATCATGTCTTTTTTTGTATTCCTTTGTCATTAGTGTAATATCATTGGATTTTTTGGTCAGGGCTATTGCTGCTGCTGCTTGTGATATTGCGCTCGGACATGATGTGCTTTGTGATTGCAGTTTTTTCATTTCTTTAATAATTTCTTTTGGACCAGCAGCATAACCTATTCTCCACCCAGTCATTGAAAATGCCTTAGATACACCATTAAAAATTACTGTTCTATTTTGTAACTGAGGACATACATTTAGAATATTTTTAAAAGGATTTTTGTTCCATCTTATATGTTCATATATATCATCAGATGCAAAATAAATATTTTCTTTCTGTTGAATTAAATTGGCTATATCTTTCAGAGATTCAGCAGAGTAACATTTTCCACTTGGATTATTTGGACTATTTAATAATATTAATTTTGTTTTATTGGTAATTATTTTCTCTAAATCTTTATTGATTATATTTAAATTATTATCATAAGATGTTTCTAAAAAAACTGGTTTACCACCAGCATATTTAATCATATCTATGTAGGATACCCAATAAGGTGTAGGCAAGATTACTTCATCACCATTATCTATAAAAACTTGTAAAAAATTAAAAATAGATTGTTTACATCCATTTGATACAATTATTTCATCAATTTCATAATCAAGATTGTTATCATGTTTAAATTTATACTGAATTGCTTTTTTTATTTCTGGAGTTCCATCTACAGAAGTATATTTAGTTTGTCCTGATTCTAATGCTAATGAAGCCGCTTTTTTTATATATTCTGGTGTATCAAAATCAGGTTCTCCTACTGTTAAAACAATAATATCCTCACCATTACTGCGCATCTCATTTGCCTTAGCAGTAAGTGCCATTGTAGATGATGGGTTAATTACTTTTATTCTATTTGAAAACGTCAATGTAGTTCCTGATATTTTATACTATCATATTCAAGCCTTTTAAGTAAACTTCATGGTATTATTATATTAATATGAAAGAATTTACTCTAAATACAAACATGAGACCTGCTGGCGATCAACCAACTGCAATAAAATCTTTGGTTTCTGGAATAAAGAATAAACAAAAACATCAAACTCTTTTGGGTGTAACAGGTTCTGGCAAAACATTTACAATGGCAAATATAATTCAACAGACAAATAGAACAACATTAATTTTAGCACCGAATAAAACTTTGGCAGCTCAACTTTACTCTGAAATGAAAGAATTTTTTCCTAATAATTCTGTTGAATATTTTGTTTCATATTATGATTATTATCAGCCAGAAGCATATGTACCTGTTTCGGATACATATATAGAGAAAGATGCATCATTAAATGAGCATATAGAACAAATGAGATTATCAGCAACCAAATCGCTTTCTGAGAGAAAAGATGCAATAGTAGTTGCTACTGTATCAGCTATTTATGGGTTAGGAGATCCTACTACATATTTTAAAATGATCTTACATATGGTTAAAGGAGATTTGATTGACCAAAGAAAGATATTAAGACGTTTGGCAGAATTACAATATACGAGAAATGATTTAGAACTCAGAAGAGGTACATATCAAGTTAAAGGAAGCATTATAGATATTTTTCCAGCTGATTCTGATAGAGAGGCTATTAGAGTTGATTTATATAATGATGAAATAGAAAATTTATATACTTTTGATCCTTTGACAGGCCAGGTAAATAAACAAATTAAAAGATGTACAATATATCCTAAAACTCATTACGTTACACCTAAAAATATTTTAGATAAAGCTGTGGTAGATATAAAGAAAGAACTTGATAAAACTTTAGAAACCCTTAAAAAAGAAAATAAATTATTAGAACAACAAAGACTTAAAGAAAGAACAAATTTTGATCTCGAGATGATTAAAGAAATGGGATATTGTTCAGGAATTGAAAATTATTCAAGATATTTATGTGGTAGAAATCCAGGAGAGCCACCACCTTGTTTATTGGATTATATGCCTAAAAATGGACTAGTAATAATTGATGAAAGTCATGTGGCAGTACCTCAACTTGGTGGAATGTATAGAGGAGATAGATCTAGAAAAGAAACTTTAGTTGAATATGGTTTTAGATTACCATCTGCACTTGATAATAGGCCCTTAAAATTTGAAGAATTTGTTAAATATAATTTTCAGACAATTTATGTTTCAGCTACTCCGAGTGATTACGAGATAGGCAAATCTGATATTGTTGTTGAACAAGTAATCAGACCCACAGGTTTAATTGATCCTAAAATTACTGTTAAACCAGCTTTTAATCAAGTAGAAGATGTCCTATCAGAAATAAATAATACAGTAAAAAATAAAAATAGAGTTTTAATTACTACACTAACTAAAAAAATGGCAGAAAACTTAACTGAATATTTACAGGATTTTGAAATTAAAGTCAGGTATTTACATTCAGATATCAATACTGTTGAAAGAGTCGAAATAATTAGAGATTTACGAAAAGGTGAATTTGATGTTTTGGTTGGCATAAATTTATTAAGAGAAGGGCTGGATATACCAGAAGTCGAACTTGTTGCAATATTTGATGCTGATAAAGAAGGTTTTCTACGATCAGATAGATCGCTAATTCAAACTATAGGTAGGGCTGCTAGAAATATTGATGGAAGGGTTATATTATATGGTGATCAAACTACAAAATCTATGAAAAGAGCTATAGATGAAACAAGTAGACGCAGAGATTTGCAAGTTCAATTTAATACTCAAAATAATATAAAACCCCAAGGTATTAAAAAAGATATAAGAGATTCTTTAGATGATGATGTTTATTTATCTGATACTAAGCTTGGAAAATTATCATTAGTTTCAAACCTTAAAAAGAAATTTCCTAAAGTAACTAGCAATAATGTAACTAGTATAATAAAAGAACTTGAAAAACAGATGTTTGAGAGAGCAAAAAACTTAGAATTTGAAGAAGCTGCAAAAATCAGAGATCAAATTACATCTATCCAGCAGAATTACTTAGATATGCCTAAAAATGCAAATTGATAGTATTAACAACTTGAGAAAGATTAATTGTCATGATAATTTTACATAGTTTAGGCGCGTAGCTCAGTTGGTTAGAGCGCCACCTTGACATGGTGGAGGTCGTTGGTTCGAACCCAATCGTGCCTAGGATTAGATAAAGTAATATATGTTAAAAATAGTAATTAATAATAAAACAATAAATGTACAAAATGATACTACTATAGAAAATATAGTTGATGAAAATTTTGATGATAAAAATATTGTAGCAGCGAAAATTAATAATAAACTTGTTGATTTAAGTGAACAATTAAACACAAATTGTAAAATCGAACTAATAAAATCAACTGACAAAGAGGGTATTGATATAGTCAGGCATACATGTGCACATCTTTTTGGTCATGCTCTAAAACAAATATATCCAGATTGCAAGATGGTTATAGGCCCAGTTATTGAAAATGGATTTTACTATGATGTACTGAATGAAAATACTATTTCTGAAAAAGATCTAGAAAAGATCGAAAAATCAATGAAGAAGTTAGCAAATAAAAATTACAAAATAGTCAGACAGGTTGTAAACAAGAAAGATGCTATTAAGATTTTCACAAATAGAAACGAAGAATATAAAATAAAACTAATAAATGAAATACCAGAAAATGAAATAATAGCTGTATATCATCATGAAGAATATATTGATATGTGTCGTGGGCCTCACCTTACTAATACACAACACTTAAAAGCATTCAAATTAACTAAGATATCCGGTTCTTATTGGAAAGGTGATTCTTCAAACCAGCAACTTCAAAGAATCTATGGAACAGCATGGAATTCACAAGAAGAATTAGATAAATATCTGGAAGATATCCAAGAAGCAGAAAGAAGAGACCATAGAAAACTAGGCCAAAAACTTGATTATTTTCATTTTCAAGATGAATCTCCTGGTATGGTGTTCTGGCATGACAAAGGTTGGTCATTATTTAATTTAATTAAAGATTACATAACAAAATATTTATATAATAATGATTATAAAATCATTAATACTCCACAAATTCTTGATAAATCTTTATGGAAAAAATCCGGACATTTGGATAAGTTTTCTGATTTAATTTTTGATGTTAATTCTGAGAATCGTGAATATGCAATTAAGCCAATGAGTTGCCCAGGTCATGTTCAGATATATAATCAGGGTATAAGAAGTTATAAAGACTTACCTATCAAATTTGCAGAATTTGGTCTAGTTCACAGAAATGAGCCATCAGGGACATTGCATGGATTACTTAGAATTAGAGCTTTTACACAAGATGACGCGCATATTTTTTGTACTCCAGACCAAATTGAAAACGAAATAATTAAATTAATTGACGATATAAAAATTATTTATAAAGATTTTGGATTTGAAAATTTAAAAATAGAACTTTCTACTAGACCCGAACAGAGGGTAGGGGATGAAAAGATATGGAATATATCTGAAGACGCACTAAAATCAGCTTTAGATAATAAAAAAATTAAATATTCACTCAATGAAGGGGACGGAGCTTTTTATGGGCCAAAAATAGATTTTTCATTACACGACTCATTGAATAGAATTTGGCAGCTTGGAACAATTCAACTAGATTTTTCAATGCCAGAAAGATTAAAAGCTAATTATGTAGATGTGGATGGTACTAAAAAACATCCTGTGATGATACATAGAGCTATTTTAGGCTCATTAGAGAGATTTGTTGGAATCTTAATTGAAAATTATTCAGGAAATCTTCCTTTATGGTTATCTCCTATACAAGTTATTATATTAAATATTACTTCTAAACATGAAGAGTTTTCAAAGAAAATTGCAAAATTACTTTATGAGCATGGAATTAGGGTTGAAATTGACTCAAGAAATGAAAAAATTAGTTATAAAATTCGTGAACATACTATTAAAAGAATACCCTATTTAGTTATAATAGGAGATAAAGAAGTTGAGAATAATCAAATTTCTGTAAGACTGAGAAATGGTGATGATTTAGGTAATATGTCGACTTCTGATTTTATAAAAAAATTGGATCAAGATATCATAAATAAAAAATAATTAAATTATAAGGAGAAATATTATATCGAACAACAAACGATTACGAATGAATTCTAGAATTCTTGTCCCTGAAGTACGCTTGATTTCATCGACTGGAGACCAAGTTGGTATTGTACAGACAAAGCAAGCTTTAGAGATGGCACAAAATGAAGATTTAGATTTAGTTGAAATAGTACCTAACCAAAAACCACCTGTATGCAGAATTATGGATTTTGGTAAATATAAGTTTGAACAATCAAAAAAGGCACACAGCGCCAAAAAAAAACAAAAACAAACTCAAGTTAAAGAAATAAAGTTTAGACCTAACACTGAGGAAGCTGACTATCAAGTTAAATTGAAAAACATCATAAAATTTTTAACAGGTGGGGATAAAACTAAAATTACTATGAGGTTTAGAGGAAGAGAAATAGCGCATCAAACAATAGGAAGAGAATTTTTAGATAGAGTATTACAGGATATTGATAATTATGGTATCGTGGAACAATTGCCATCCTTTGAAGGAAGACAAATTGTAATGGTTATAGCGCCAAAGAAATAATTACTGTATACTGTCCGATTAAAAGAGCTAGGAGAATTATATATGCCAAAAATGAAAAGCAATAAGGGTGCTAAGAAGAGATTCAGTAAATCACCATCTGGTAATATAAAAAGAGCTCAATCTCATAGAAGACATATTCTTACAAAAAAAAGTACTAAAAGAAAAAGACATTTAAGAGATGATTCTCTTATCAGTCAAGCTGATAAACAACTTGTCAAGAGAATGCTACCTTACTAAATACATGGAGAAATAAATATGCCAAGAGTTAAAAGAGGAGTTGTAGCACATTCAAGACATAAAAAAATACTCAAACTTGCAAAAGGCTATAGAGGTGCAAGAAGTAAAGTATTTAGAGTTGCAAAACAAGCTGTTATCAAAGCTGGTCAATATGCCTATAGAGATAGAAAACAAAGAAAAAGACAATTTAGAGCTTTGTGGATTGCGAAAATTAATGCGGCAGCTAGATTACATAATTTATCCTATAGTCAATTTATAAATAAATTAAAAATAGCAGAAATCAATATAAATAGAAAAATTTTAGCTGATTTAGCTGTTAATAATCAGAAAAGTTTTGCAGATTTACTAAAAACTATAAATAATCAAAAAACTTAAGTTATTATATTTGTGACTACAGACATCACTTCATTACTGTCATTATTCAAAAAAGAATTAGAAGCATGTAATTCAGTTAATGAGCTAATGAAAATTAAATCTAATTACTTGGGAAAAAAAGGATCATTAACTTCTTTATTTCAAGAAATGAAGAATCTAGATTTAAAAGATAGAAAAACACAAGGGGCTTTATTAAATAAAACTAAAATATCAATTGAATCACTTATAACATCCAAACTAGAGTATTTAAATTCGATAGATATTGTTCATAATAATATTGATGTGACCTTACCAGGTAGAGGACACTCTATTGGATCTTTTCATCCTATAACACTCA
>MDTE01015826.1_pt1 | contig 13112 bp, 13 predicted proteins | sample 811231 | NCBI WGS metagenome assembly MDTE01 (sample SAMN05326651, study PRJNA326480) | marine metagenome | isolation source: seawater | place: Indian Ocean: Red Sea | collected 2010
ACAAGAAGCGAGAGATTATTTCAAAGAAAAAGTTTACCAGACAGTAATTCCACGTAACGTTAGGTTGTCAGAAGCACCATCACATGGTGTTCCAGTTTTAGTCTATGATAAAAGTTGTCCTGGTAGTAAATCATATTATAGTTTTACAGATGAATTTATAAATCAAGAAAATAAAGTAGGTAGTGCAGCTTAATGAATAAAATTAAAAAAGGATTGGGACGAGGATTATCTTCATTAATTGGAGAAACAAAAGTTGAAACACAAACTAATAAATTATCTTTAAGCGAAATTGTCCCTAACAGATATCAACCAAGGAAAAATTTTGATGAAGAAAGTTTAAAAGATTTATCTAATTCAATTAAAGAACGGGGAGTTATTCAACCAATCATAGTGAGAAGCTCTAGTGCAGATAGTTCTAAATATGAAATCATAGCAGGTGAGAGAAGGTGGTTAGCAGCAAGAAAAGCTGGATTACATGACATACCAGTTGTTGTTACGGATGCTGATGACTTAAAATCATTAGAGTTTGCAATTGTCGAAAATGTTCAGAGACATGACCTCAACCCTCTCGAAGAAGCCCAAGGTTACAAAAGATTAATAGATGAATTTTCTTACGATCAAGAGAAAGTTTCAAAATTCATCGGAAAAAGTAGAAGTTATATCACAAATGCACTCAGAATTTTGAATTTACCTAAAGACGTGCTTCAATTTGTGGAAGAAAAAAAATTAAGTGCAGGTCACGCTAAGATATTGGTAGGTCTTGATAATGCAAGTTTTGTAGCAAATAAAATTATTGAAAAGAAACTTTCAGTTAGGCAAACAGAAAATTTTGTAAAAATTTTTAAAAAAAAAAAGTTTTCCACAAAAATTAACAATGATCCTAATATTAAAAATTTAGAGCAATCAATTTCTGATAAAACTGGTCTTAGCGTTCAAATAAAAAACAGCAAAAAAAATAAAGGCTCAATTAAATTTAATTACCATGATATTGAACAACTCAATAAAATCATAGATATAATTAAATCTAATTATTAATTATGCTACTTCTTCTAAAATAAAATTTGTTAAGATATTTGTCGATATTGATGGATTTTTTTTGATTGATAATTCCAAATCATTACTTTTTAATAGTAAATCTTCTAATTTTTCTAACGGTAAAACTTTAATTTGTTTTTTAACCAAGTCTTTTTCTTTCCAAAAAATTGCTGGTCTAAAATTTGTTATAATTTGATCAATATTTTTATGATTATTTTTTATTTCTGATTGTATTTTTAGTAATCTTTTTAATTTATTTATAAAAGTTCTGAGTACTAAAATTGTATCTTCTGCTGCAAAATTATTCTCATTTAGTATAAATAAAGTTTTTTTTTTATTTTTAGCTAAAGTATTATCAACCAATTCAGATGCGTTAAAATTTTCACTTAAGTTAGTTAATTTTAATATATCTTCAGTATCAATACTTTTTTTATTTTTCGAAAAATTCTCAATTTTTCGAAGTTCATTAATAAGATTTATTCTGTCTCCCCTACATCTTTCAATGATTAAATTAATATTTTGAGTTGATAATAAAATATTTTTTTCTTTAAGAAAATTATTTGTTATCAAATTTAAAGACTGATAATTATCCTCATAAAATGGAACAATTATAGTTTTTTCACTTTTTTCAAAAAAATTTCTTAATCTTGATTTTTTTTCTAAAATTCCACTTATTAGTATAATTGTTATATCTTTGAGATCTTTTTCAATTATTTTTTCAATAATTCTTAATATCTTATCTGAAGTTCGATTAATTATTATTAATTTTTCGTTATCAAAAAAAGATTTGTTTAAAATTGTTTCTTCAAAATTTTGAGCGTTTTTAATTATCTCATCTTCATCATATATGAAAGCACTCCCCTTTTTAGCAGGTTTAATTACTTCGTGATATGTTTCTTCAATTAATCCTTTATTATTTCCATATAATAAAAAAAACTGAATTTCTTTGAGATTTTTCTTTTTCAGTTCAAAAAATTTTACAATCATCTAGACATTCATATAAATAATTAATTTTTCAATAATCTTATTGATTAGACTTTGTTCAATATTCATTTCATACTGGGATAAATCGAATTTATTATCTTTACTTTTATAAGAGAATTCTTCAGAAATAAATTTTTCATTTAAAATATTATTATTATCTATAAATGAAAATTTAAAATCAATTATCATTTTAAATGAGTCTGGTTGCCCCTTTTTATTTTTTGAAGTTTCAATAATAGTTTTTTTATTTTCTAATATAATTTTATTTTTAAGAAGTGTATTTTCATCAACTTTTATTGGTAATGCAGAAGCCACTTTCTTGTTAATATTAGTATTTCCAATCAATTTTAATTCATTAATAGTAAGTATTTTTACTTCTTTTTTTGAATACAATGGTTGGTAACCGCAGCTGGTTAATATAAATAGTAGTAAAAATAAAATTCTATTTTTCATTAGTAATAATATTAATTAATTTGTTTTTTACATAGATAGTTTTTAATATTTTTTGATTTTCAATATATTTATCAATAATTTTCATTTTTTTTATGAGATTTAAAAGATCATTTTCATTCAACTCCTCATTTAATTTAATTGTATTTCTTTTTTTTCCATTAACTTGAATAACTATTAATAATTCATCAGATTTAAGATATTCTATTTTAACCTCTGGCCAATTTAAAGAACTTTTATCATTTAATTTATCTAAACACTCTGAAGTCAAATGAGGTGTTACCGGAGACATAATTGTTAAAATTTTTTTAAAATTATTTTCTAAATTTTCATAATTTTTATTTTCATCTAAAAGTTTTTTGTAAAATGAATAGATTTCATGAAATACTGCAATAATCACATTGTATCTAAATTTTTCTAATGCAAAGTTAACTTTATTAATGGATTGATTAGTAAAAATTTCAATTTCATCTTTTTTTTCTATTTTATTTGATTTAATTATTTTAACAACTTGATCATTCAGTAACCAAAATTTTTGTATAAATTTAAATGCGGAGGACATTCCATTCTCTGACCACTGAATATCTTTTTCTGGTGGACTATCGGATAATATAAATAGTCTAACAGCATCTGCACCATATATTTGAATTATTTCCTCAGGATCAACAGTATTTTTTTTTGACTTTGACATCGATTCTGATGGTCCAACAATAACAATTTTACTAGTATCATTCTTTAAATAATAATTTTTTTTATCATCGCTAGTTACTTCTTCGGGACTTAACCAATTATTATTTTCATCTTTATAAGTTTCATGGCAAACCATACCCTGAGTAAAAAGTCCTTTAAATGGTTCATTAATTTTTATTTTACTATTATTCAAGCTGATAGCTCTGGTAAAAAATCTTGAGTATAAGAGATGAAGAATAGCATGTTCTACACCTCCAATGTATTGATCTACTGGCATCCAATAGCTTATCTCTTTAGGTTCAAAACTTAATTTAGAATTATTAGCTGAACAAAATCTTAAAAAATACCAAGATGAGTCGACAAAAGTATCTAAGGTGTCTGTTTCACGCCTATATTTTTTTCCTTTTATTATAATATTTTTCCAATCTTTATTTGCGTCTAGAGGATTTCCATTTGTATTTAAATTAATTTTATCTGGAAGTAGCACTGGTAATTGATCTTTAGGAATTATTTTAATTTCATTATTTTCATCATATGCAACAGGAATTGGGCAACCCCAATATCTTTGTCGAGAAATACCCCAATCTTTTAATCTATAATTAGTTTTTTTATTTCCTATTTTTTTTTCCTCTAAAATTTCAATAGTTTTTGCGATTGACTCATTTGGAACAGAAAGACCGTTCAAAAACTTTGAATTAATAATAGAACCAGGGCCAGAATAAGCCTCATCAGAAACTTTAAAAGTTTCATCTTTATCATTTGGTCTGACAACAGTTTTTATTTCTAAATTGTATTTTTTCGCAAAATCAAAATCTCTTTGATCATGAGCAGGACAGCCAAAAACAGCACCAAAACCGTAATCCATCAAAACAAAGTTTGCAAAATACACCGGTACTTTATTTTCTGTATCTAAAGGGTTAACAGCTAAAAGATTAGTTTTAAATCCTATTTTTATAGCTTGTGCTATTGATTCCTCTGTAGTTCCAGTTTTAGAACATTCTGTTTTAAATTTTAAGAAGTCCTCATTTTTTTCATAAAGTTTTGCTACTGGATGATCAATAGATAAAGCAAGAAAAGAAAAACCAAATAAAGTATCTGGTCTTGTTGTGTAACATTTTATAGATTCAACTTTATCAGATCCTTCAATTTTAAAATCGATTTCACAGCCGTATGATTTACCTATCCAGTTTTTTTGCATTATTTTAACTTTTTCTGGCCATTCTGTTAATCCATTAAGATCTGATAACAGTTCCTCAGAAAATTTTGTAATTTTAAAAAACCATTGATTTAATTTTTTTCTTTCTACAGTTGCTCCAGATCTCCATCCTTTTCCATCAATTACCTGTTCATTAGCTAAAACGGTTTTATCTACTGGGTCCCAATTTACATAACTTTCTTTTCTATAAACTAATCCTTTCTCATAAAGTTCTAAAAAAAGTTCTTGCTGATGTTTGTAGTATTCTGGAGAACAAGTTGAAATTTCTTTACTCCAATCAATTGAAAGGCCAAGTTTTTTTAATTGAGATTTCATTATTTTAATATTATTTTCTGTCCATTCTTTAGGATTAAGATTATTTTGTCTTGCAGCATTTTCCGCTGGCATACCAAAAGAATCCCAACCCATAGGATGTAATACATTAAAACCCTTTAGAAATTTATAACGTGCTAAAACATCGCCAATTGTATAGTTTCGAACGTGTCCCATATGGATTTTACCTGAGGGATATGGGAACATTTCTAAACAGTAAAATTTTGGTTTTTTAGAATTATTTTCTGCTAAGAAAAAATTGTTTTTTTCCCAATATTTTTGCCATTTATTTTCAACTTCTTTAAAATTATATCGCGATGATTCCGCCATTTTAGCTTTTATAATAATTTTTTAAAAATTTTTTGGCAATTTAATGTCAGAGTTTTCTTCTTTTGTTTTGACAAGGTCTTGTTTTTTAATTTGTGCTGCTTGTTTTAAAATTGCAAGTTTAATTTCATTATTGGTTGAATTTTGAATTGTAGTTATTTTACAATTATTAAACGTTTCACATTTTTTTTTATGGATCATAATTTTGATTGCGTCTGATCTTATTTCATTTGATAAAAATCTTACTGCTATCTTAATTTGCTCGTTACTATCGCCATCACTAAACCAGTCAGTTATAATTATACCTCCTCCATAATCTACAACGCTTAAAGGTGCAAAACTTAACTTATTCATAGAGGCTCTCCATAACGGATTTGCCGATGAGAACATAAAATCCCCACCTCTTTTTCCAAGACCACTGATTCTGAAACCTCGACCTTCTTCCATATTTTTTTTCACTCTTTCATTAGCGTTGACAGGGATTTTTCTTGTATCCGTAGGTCTATAAATTCCACACGAGCTGATAAATATACAGATTGTGACAAATAATAGGATTTTTTTCATAAAATTAATAATTTATTTCTATTAATAGCTTATTTTGGTAAATAAAAGCTCATTTTTTTATATGTTGCAAAAAAGCAACACTATTGAAAAAAAACATTAAAAGTAAGCAAAAATCTTTAAAAAACTACCAATAACAATACTTTACAGCCATTCATATATGAATCATAACAAAAAGGAGAATATTATGGATAACTTAAAAAAAGTAGGTTTAACAGCTTTAGCTGGTTCTCTTGCTGCTGTTTCAGCGAATGCTGCTGAAATGACTGTAAGTGGTGCTACGTTGTTAACTTACACTTCAGAAGACGGAACTGAAGTAACAGGTAACCCTTGGGGTATGAAAACAAACTTAGGTTTCACTGCATCAGGTGATGTAAATGGAATGACTGTTTCATACATGCAAACATCAAAAGACCAATTTGCTGGTATGTCATCAGCTAGATTGTCTATTGACATGGGTGACATGGGAACATTGGCATTTGACCAAGGTTCAGGTTCTGGTCTAGGAACAATTGACGATAAAACTCCAACTGCTGCAGAAGAAATCTGGGATGGTCTAGATGGCGTAACAACAGGTGGATTAGTTGGTGCAGCTGGTTCTTCAGGTGTATTTAACTACATCAATACTTTTGGTGGAGTAACATTGAATGCTGCTTTAAGAAACGGTTCAGGTGCTAAGAACTCTGATGGTTCTTCATCAGGTGCTGGTGGAAGTGCTTATGACTTTGCATTAACTGGTACTGGAGAAATGCTAGGTGTTGACGGTTTATCTTGGGGTGCTGGTTACGGTGAAAACGACCCAGGTGAACAAGCTAACACTGCAGGTGAGCCAGGTGATGATGAACACTTTACAGGTTTCATCAACTACTCAATGGGACCAATGACTGTTGGTTACCAAGAAGCTCATATCGCTAAAGGTGCTGTAGGTGGAACAAATGAAACAACTCAAGCTTGGGGTGTTGCATTTGCTGTAAACGAAAACTTATCAGTATCTTACGGTGAAAGAGAAGTTGAGTATTCTAAGGCTAGTTCTGCTCACGTAACTGAAGATGGTGAAGGTATCGCTGTTGCTTACACAATGGGTTCTATGAAAATTGCTGGAAACATGAACGAAGTTTCTGACAATGATGGAACTGCTGGAGCAAATGACGAAATGACTGAAATTGCCATTTCTTTTGCATTCTAATTTAATTTAGATAAAATATTAAAAGCCCCAGTTTTATAAACTGGGGCTTTTTTTTTATAATTTTTTTTCAAGTATTGTTAGGTAATCTTTATATTTATCAAAAGAATTTAGTGAGGTTTTGTAAATTGGATTTCTAGCCTGTGCTGTACTCATTGTCTTTATTGGACTTTTATTATTATGGAATGATAAACAACTTTCTTCCCAATTAAGATCACAAAATTTAATTATTTTTTTTATTTCTTTATCTTTATCAGCAATTAATTTTTCATATTCAATTTCAAATATGAAGCCTGGGTATTTTTGGTTCCAAAAATTAATTAAATCAGAATAACTATTATAATATTTCACTAAATCTTCTTGGTCATAAGTAAAACTTAAACCTCCTTCAAATAAATTTTTAAACATTGATAAACAATTATTTTTTGGGTCACGTTTACAATGAATTATTTTTGCATTTGGAAACATTAGTTTAATAAAACCTATCCATCTAAAATTAAGTGGAGCTTTATCTGTAATATACTTTTCGTTAAATTCAAAAAAATTTATATAATTTAAATATTCAAAACGTAATTTGTCTAATAATCCATCTTCTTTTAAAATTTCATTTAAATTTGAGTCAATTTCATTATCATTTTTAATAAAATATTTTTTTACTATATTAGATAATATTGGAAGCTCACCAGCTCCAAAGACTTGACTGTGAGAAGTAATAATTTGTTCAATTAGTGAAGTGCCCGATCTAGGTAAACCTAAAATAAATATTACTTTTTCATGATTTGTATTTTCTATTTGAATATCTAATTTGTTGAATAATTGTTTTATATTTTTCAATAATTTAATTTCATCATTAACATTATAATTTGTTATTTTTTTTTTAGTTTGATTAGCTTCTATAAGATATTTTGATGCATTATCTATTCTTCCCATGTCTTCTTCAGCTTTAGCAAGTGAAAATAAAACATCCACTTTTTCAAAATTTTCTAAATTTGAATTATCTTTTTTAATTTTTAGAGATTTATAATGTTCATTTTCTTTATCATATTTTATTGATTGGCTAATTAAGTGATCTGCTCTAGTAAAATTTGGATTTATTTCCAAAGCTTTTTTTGAGTAAGCGATAGCTTTTTCGAAATTTCCTATTCCTTGATGGGCTAAAGCCAGAGAATAATATATTATTGGATTGTCATCTGATATTGATAAAGCTTTTTCATATAGTTCAATTGCTTTATTGAATTGATTTAGATCTCTCTTGAGATTTCCTAAATTTATAAGTGCATTAATATATTTATTGTTTAACTCTATTATTTTAACAAATAATTTTTCACTTAAATCATATTCTAAAAGATTTTTATGTGACATCGCTAAATTATTCATTAAAGCTAAATTATTTGGGTCATGTTTCAGACCAAGTTTAAAATTATTTTTTGCTTTTATAAATTCACCTTTATTTTGATAAGCAGAGCCAACTATATTGTATAAAATTACATATTCTGGATTCTTCTTTATTAATATATTTCCTCTATCTATTACTTCATCATAGTTTCTAGCATTAAATTGATTTAATAAAATTTGAATACTTGATGATAAATTTTTATTTTTCATTTAAAAAATAGGATATCCCAGAAAAACCATATGCGTTAGTGATTTTTAAATGGTTAAAATTTTTTTTATTTATTCCACCAAGAGCAATTATTTTTTTTCTAGTCATTTTTGATAAAATATTAAATCTAACAATCTTTAATGCATGCTTATAATTTTTCGTTTTGAATAATGGTGATAGAAATATTACTTCTACACCTTGTCTTTCTTTAGTTTTAATTTCATAAATATTATGAGCCGAGCCCAATAGTAAAAAATTTTGTTTTCTAGTATATTTTAAGGTATTAAGATTTTTATTAAATGATGGTATGTAAGCTCCATTTAAATCTAAATTAATCGCTAATTTAAGATTATTTGCTAAATAAAATTGCCTCTTGTTCATTTTGCAGAATTTTTTCATTTTTAAAATTTTATCTTTATTAACGCTTTCATCATAATTCCTAAATATAATGCCAATATTTTGACCTAATTTCATAATTTGTTCTTTGTTAAATTCTGAAATAAAAGTAAAAATATTAGGAATTTTTTTATGCATAAAAGTGTTTATAATTTAAACGAAATTAAAAAAGAAATATATTCAAAAAGTTCACAAAATAAATCTGGTGTGCAAATAATTGCGGTCACTAAGACTTTTTCAATGGAACACATCACATATCTAATCAATGATGGTCATCTTGATTTTGGAGAAAATAAAGTTCAAGAGGCAGTCGATAAATGGTCTGATGTAAAATTCAATTCGCCTAATTTGAATTTACACATGATTGGAAAATTACAAACAAATAAAGTTAAATATGCAGTAAAGATATTTGATTATATTCATTCATTAGATTCAATAAAATTAGCAAAAAAAATTTCTGAAGAACAAAATAAAATTAAAAAAAAATTAAAAATTTTTATTCAGGTAAACATTGGAAATGAAACTCAGAAAAGTGGAGTATCTGTTGACGATTTGCCAAATTTTTATAGGCAATGTGTTGATGAATTTAATTTAAACATCATTGGGCTAATGTGTTTACCGCCTATAAATAATGAGCCATCAAAATATTTTAAACAAATGTATTCACTTGTAAAAGACCTATCCTTAAAAGAATTAAGTATGGGAATGTCTAATGATTATTTGCAAGCAGTTGAAAATGGAGCGACTTATATTAGAATCGGATCGAAAATTTTTGGTGCAAGAAACTAAATTATTTTAATTTTTGTTTTTTTATTTATTAATTTTAACAATATCAAAAGATCTTCTTTTTTAAGAGCTATACACCCTAAAGTCTTTTTATAATTTTTTGTTAAATGAATAAAAATAGCACTCCCTTTACCCAATTTAGTATTTTTTGTATTATATTTTATTGGTATTAAAAAATCGTATTTGTAATCTCTTCTGTAAAGTATTTCATGTTTGATACCTTTTTTTATTTTTATTAGTTTATTATATTGTTTTTCATTTTTTGGGTCATCACACCACCCCATATTTTTTTTGATAGGTATACATTTGAGTTTTGTAATAGGTTTAGAATTTCTATCTTTTCGAAAATAAAGATTTCCAATATTATAAGTACCTCTTGGAGTCTTCTTATCCCCTTCATATTTATTTTTAGCTAGGCCCAGTCTTCCAATAGAACATTCAAATTTAAAATCTTCAAAAAGAAGAGTGTCTTTATTTTTTACAATAATTGTCATATTTTAAATATACATGAATTTAAAAAAAATTATTATTTATGAATTTGAGACTCTATTTCATATTTTAAACGAAATTAAAGAGAATTTTGGTCTTGATATAATCAAAGCGGATAGTCAAAGCATTACTGATCAAATGAAAAAAATATCTTCCCAGTATGTGATTATTTCTAAATTTGATCAAGATGATTTTAAAAACCATGTAATTATAGATAAATTTCCAATTAAAATTGAAAAAATTATTCAACAAATTAATTTAAAATTTTTAAAAGATACATTTAATTATCAATCAGATATTACTATTGGTTCATATAAATTAAATTTTAATTCTAGACAAATGAGCAAAAATGATAAAGTAATTGATTTGACTGAAAGAGAAATTGATTTAATAATTTTCTTAAGAAATAAAAAAAGTGCATCTAATATAGATGAACTTCAAAAAAAAGTATGGGGTTACAATCCAGAATTAGAGACACATACAGTTGAGACACATATATATAGATTAAGAAAAAAAATTAAGGATGAGTTTAAAGATGAAAACTTTATTCTTAGTTCAAAAAAAGGGTATTTTATTAATTGAAAAAAAAAAATAAAATTGCAAAAGCACTATTTACTAGTAAATACAAACCCAAAGTAATCAAACCAAAAAAAGGCAAAGGGAGTTTTGTAAGAAAAAAAAAATAATAATATTATCTTTAATTTACATTAAACAATAAAAATTAGCCCCAATCATAACCCTATCTTTGTTCCCATCGTAAGAGGAAGAATGTGTTCTACTTGAGGGTATAATTACCATTGTACCATTTGATGGAAGGATTTCTTCATTCGGATCGTAAAGTTTTAATTTGCCAGGTTCTTTACCAGTTTGGTCTCCAACGGAAACATAATAAGTTAGACTATATTTTTGTTTATCATATCCTTTTCTTTTATCAAAAGGAGCTAGATGTTTATGAGGTTTAGTTCCACTTCCAGATTGTAAAATATTAAAAAAAGAATCTGCAATATATATTTTTGATCCAATGACATCTTTTATAATATTAACAATATCGTCCGCGACTGAGTTAATTATTTTATTTTTACTCTCAAATAAATTCATATCAGATGAACATTTTCCATTTCCAAATCTTACATCTTTGGTTTCATTTAATTGAATTGTCTGAATTTTATATAATTGATCCAAAAGATCTGTTTCTACTTTTCTTTCAGTTACATATGGATTAATATTGTTCTTCTTAAGATTATTTTTTAATGATTTTTGATTTTGAGAAATCCAATTGTCTATTTTTTTCTGTTCCAAAACTATTTCTAAATTAATTTTAGCTTCAGCCAACTTGGGATTTATTTTTAATGAATTTTTATAGCACTTTTCAGCCTCATATATTTTTCCGAGTCTATAAAACATATTGCCTAAATTTTTGTGAGCCTCATCAAAGTCTGGTTTAATTTTAATTGATTTTTCGTAATAAATTATAGCTTGATCTAGCTTATTAAGTAATTGAAATGAAATACCCAATAGATGATTAGTCTCAGCATTCATTGGTTCTTCTTTTAAAATTGACTCAAAAATTATTTTAGCATTCTCATATTTGTTTTTTTTTAAAGCTTCAATACCAAGATACATTTTTTCTTTAATTTTCATTTACTAAAGTCTTGCTCCAATTTGTTGAATAATCTTTGATGACATTTCAGTACCTTTTTCCAAACATTCTTGTTCTGAAAAATTGTTAAGATAGCCATGAAGATATCCACTAGCAAATAAGTCACCAGCACCTGTTAAATCAACAATCTTTAAATTCTTTTTAATACCAACTTCAGTAATTATATCTCCTTTAATAGATATTGCACCTTTCTCTCCTCGCGTGATAACTAAATGTTTTTTGATTTGTTTACCAAAATTAATTACTTCATTAAAATCCTTTGTATTTATTAAGGATTTTATTTCATCTTCATTTGCAAAAGTAATATCTAATTTATTTTTAACTAAATCATGAAACTGTGTTTTATGTCTATCAACACAGAATTTATCAGATAAAGACATTGCCGCTTTATTAGAAAAACCAATTGCTTTATCAAATGCTTTTTTGGGCTCACCCTCATCCCATAAATAGCCTTCTAAAAAAATCATTTGACTTTTTTTAATTACTTTTATGTCGATATCTTTTTCATTAATTTTTCCAGCAATTCCTAAATATGTACACATTGTTCGTTCAGAGTCTGGAGTTATTAAAATTAAACACGTTCCTGTAGGAAGTATTTCCTTTTTTTTTGAATAGAAATACGCAACTTGTTCATTTTTAAGACCATTTTCATATTTATTTCCTAGATTATCATCAGAAATTTTTCCAATAAAACCAACATTATTGCCTAATTGTGAAAGTCCTACAATTGAATTTGCAACAGACCCTCCTGATAGTGTTTTTTTTATATTTAAATTAGATAATAATTTTTTGAATTCTGATTCATCAAAAATTAATTTCATATTCCCTTTTGATAAATTATTCGATAAAAGAAAATTATCTTCCACATCACAAATGACATCTATAATTGCATTACCAATACCTAGAATTTTCATATTATGCTTTTTTTGTTTTAACTGGTTTTTTTCGATTAGGATAACAAGAAGTACAAATTTTACAAGATATACCAAAACAATCTCTCGCTTTGCAATATTCTCTTCCATAATAAATTATTTGTAAATGAAGTTTGTTCCAATTTTTTTTTGGAAATAATCTTTTTAAATCTTTTTCAGTTTGTTTTACATTTTTTCCATTAGTTAATCCCCACCTTTGAGCTAATCTATGAATATGAGTATCTATTGGAAAAGCAGGAAATCCAAAACCCTGAGACATTACTACACTAGCAGTTTTATGACCCACACCAGGTAATTGTTCTAATTCTTCAAAAGTCTTTGGTACCTTTCCATTATATTTCTCAATTAATATTTTAGATAAATTATAGATACTTTTTGCTTTTATTCTAAATATACCAATACGTTTAATTAATTTCTCAATTTTTTTTTTTCCTAATTTTACAAAATGTTCAGGTTTATAATATTTAGGATAAATATTTTTAGTCACG
>MDTE01058495.1_pt1 | contig 13110 bp, 11 predicted proteins | sample 811231 | NCBI WGS metagenome assembly MDTE01 (sample SAMN05326651, study PRJNA326480) | marine metagenome | isolation source: seawater | place: Indian Ocean: Red Sea | collected 2010
CCAAATATCTAAGTAATTGATTTAAAAAGAGATTATTCTTACAAAACTCCAAGACAATTTTAAAAAAAATTATATATTTCTCGTAACATAAGCGTACCTTGCATGCAATATCTGAAAGCAGATTCTTTATAAAAAATTATATGGATCAACATCTATCAAAATACGGGTGGTGTTTGGTTTTTTTACTTTTGATAGCCATTGTTTAATGAATTCTTGAATATTCACATTCTTATCGGTCTTTAAAAGAAATTTGTAACGATATCTGTTTCTAATTCTTGTTATCGGTGCAGGTGCAGGACCAAAAACAATTAATCTTTTTGATTTAGGAATAAGTGTTGATAGTTTCTTACAAAAATTAATAAGCCTTTCTTCTTTTGTATCGGAAAGTGTAATATTTGCCAGTCTTCCATAAGGAGGTAATTCTAATCTTTTTCTGGAAGAAAGTTCAGCATTAACGAATTCTTCTCTATTTGAATTTGTTAATGATTTAATAACCGGATGATCTGGATAATAAGTTTGTATCAAAGCTTTTCCTTGTTTTTCTTCTCTTCCAGATCTCCCGGAAACTTGTTGCAATAATTGAAAAGTATGTTCAGAAGCTCTCAAGTCACTACTTGCAAGTCCTAAATCTGCATCAATAACACCAACAAGAGTTAAATTTGGTAAATGATACCCCTTTGATATTATTTGGGTTCCAATAACAATATCTGTACTGCCTTTTTCTAATGAATCTAGAATATCAATAACATTTTTAGCATTATCAGAAGAAACGGATGAAACACTTTTTTTGGGAAATAATTTTATAACCTCTTCCGTTATCCTTTCTATCCCTGGACCATATTGTAAAAAAGAATCTTCAATATTACATGAAGGGCAAGACTTCATAAAATTATCGGTAAATCCACATTGATGACATATAATTCTATTTCGTGATTTATGATGGACCAAATAGGCATCACATTTTTTACATTCAATTTTATGCCCACAACTCTTACAAATTGTTAATGGCGCATACCCTCTTCTATTTAAAAACAATAGGACTTGCTCATTATTATTTAATGTTTCAGTAATTGCTGATTTTAATGTTTCAGAAATCCATGAGTCCTTTTCTATATTTTCCTTTCGCATATCAACAACATTGATAATTGGTAAACCTGCAGAACCAATTCTGTCAGGTAATTTTAAATGATTATATTTCTTTTCTCGTACATTAAATAAAGATTCTAATGAAGGCGTTGCTGAAACCATAACAATAGTTGATTTTTCATGAGAAGCTCTCGCTATCGCCATATCCCTAGCATTATAAATAACTTGGTCTTGCTGTTTAAAAGTAGAATCATGCTCTTCATCAATAACTATCAGATTTAGATTTTTAAAAGGTAAAAAGAGGGACGATCGTGCGCCAATAACTAATTTCGTTTTTCCAGTATACACATCATTCCAAATCTTTCTTTTATTAGAAGTCTTTGTTTCTGAGTGCCAAACCGCAGGTTTAAATCCAAATCTTTCTAAAATTCTTTCTTCTAAAGAATCCACAAGAGCTATTTCAGGAAGTAAGATAAGACTTTGATTGCCTTGCATAAGGACTTGATTGATGGCTTCAAAATAAATCTCAGTTTTCCCAGAACCCGTCACACCATCTATTAAGAATCTTTCAAAACTTTCTTCAGAAACAGAATTAATTAATTTTTTTGATGCGTCTTTTTGCGCTTTAGTTAAAGAAAGAATTGTTTTACTTGATAAATTATTGTTGGTTTTTTCCTTTTTTGAAATTTCTACTGATTCTAAAATCTTATCTTTAGGTAAAACTAATCTTAATAACTTACCAAGAGGGATAAGATTATATTTCTGATAAAAATCTAAGAATTTAATATAATTTTTCTTTAGTTTAATACCAGAATATATTTCTGAAATAGTTTTAAGTTTTGCTTTATCAACTTTGTCTCCACTGTCAAACCAAACAATGCCATTCATCTGTTTATTTCTAAAAGACACTGAAACAAAGGAACCTATATCTATTTCTTTTTCTTTCGGCACTAAGTAATCATATGTTTGATTTGTGTTTGTTGGGAGAAGTACTGAAACTTTTTTCATTTTAAATTCATTAGTATTATTTCATAAGATTATATTGTATTAATAAGAAAATATGGAAAGAAAATATATAGGTTAGGAAATGAAATTTTTTATAGATAGTGCTGACATAAATGCAATAAAAGAATTTTCAAAATCAGGTATGGTTGATGGGGTAACAACAAATCCGTCTATAATCGCAAAATCGGGAAGGGATTTTAAAGAGGTAATAAAAGAAATTTGCTCATTAACTGATGGTCCTGTAAGCGCAGAAGTAACATCAACGAATGCCAATGGCATGATTGAAGAAGGTCTAGTCTTAAGTAAATTAGCTCGTAATGTTGCAATCAAAGTACCCTTAACATGGGATGGCTTAGAAGCTTGCAAAGCATTATCAGATAAGAATATCATGGTTAATGTTACTTTGTGTTTTTCATCACAACAGGCTGTTCTTGCTGCAAAGGCAGGTGCATCATTTATTTCGCCATTTATTGGAAGACTAGATGATATTGGCGAAGATGGAATGGATTTAATTAGAGATATTAAAATTATCTATGACAATTATCCTAATTTTAAAACAGAGATACTTGCCGCATCAATTCGTAATATTGATCATGTTAAAAAAGCGGCTTTATATGGCGCAGATATAGCGACTCTTCCACCTCAAGTAGTATCTGAATTAGCAATTCACCCATTAACAGATAAAGGCTTAAAAGCTTTTCTTGATGATTGGGAAAACAGTGGCCAAAAAATCCTATAGTATGAAAGAAACGGCTAAAAAACTTCATTTTCCAAAAACATCAAATTTTACATATGCAAAAAAAGACCTTGAAAAAATTTCAAAAGATTATATTAGAAGTTTAATTTCACAGGATAAAAGTCAGCTTACTATAAATGAATATGCAAGAACAATTTCACACTTCCTAAAATTTTGTAAAATTTACTTAGGAAAATCTCCTTCATTAAATAGTCTTAAACATTTTAAGGATATTGATTTCCTTTCTTATCAAAGTTTTTATCTTGGAAGAACAAATAATTTCGAAAATTTAAAAGATGAAATGTTAAAAGGTTATTATTATTTTGAAACTACTAAACCATCAAACTTACTTACTGGCCACAAAGATTTCTTCAAAAAGAAAGAAAATATAAATTTAATTAATAATCTTGATAATTTTTTTAAGGGTGAAATTATTTCAGGTAAAGAAATTTACAACAATTTTGGAGATATTTCTAAGAAAATTGAAATTTTAAGAAAAAATGGTTGTGTTAATAAATATAAAGAAAAAGAGAAAAGCAATAGAAGTCTTGCTCGCTGTCAGTCAGTATTAAGAAATTATTTCAAATATCTTAGCGAAAAAAATAAGTGGAAAAATCATTCATTCACAAAGATTATAACAAGTAAATATGAATCAAGAATTTCAAACAAAACCTTTAAGGAAGAGGAGTTAATTGATTTCCTTAAATATATAGATCCAGATGTCAAGAATACAAACTTAAGAGAATGGTCTTCTTGGCAGCATCGCAGAGACATAGCAATTCTATATTTTATCTATTCTACTGGGTTAAGAGTTTCAGAAGTCTTACAATTTACATTCTCAGACCTTCCTTTTGAAGATCAAATTAAAATAACTGGAAAAGGTAATAGAGAAAGATATATTCCTATTCTTCCAATAGTTAAACTAAAAATAAATTTGTACATATCTAATCTTAAATCCTTAGAAACAATAAATATAAATAATGATGATCCTCTCTTTTTAAAAATCTCTTCAAATAAAAAAAATAGTTTAACTACAAGAGACATTCAAAGAAGCATGAAAAAACTTATTGAAATTTATCCTGGCCCTCTTCCTTCAGAGGCTACACCTCACTCCCTAAGACATAGTTTTGCATCCCACCTTCTTCAGAATGGTCTTAACATTAGAAAAATTCAGAAACTACTTGGCCATAGCTCTATAGATACTACGCAAATATACACAAAATTGGATGATGATTTTTTGAAAAGAGAATACGATAAAATACAAAATTAGAAATTACATATGAAGAGCTCTACCATCAACAGATAAAGCGGCTTCTTTTATAGCCTCAGAAAGAGTTGGATGTGCATGACAAATTCTTGCTAAATCCTCTGAGGTAGCCTCAAATTCCATAGCAACAGAGGCTTCACCAATCATATTTCCTGCCTGATCACCAATAATGTGCACTCCCAGTATTTGATCGGTCTCAGAAGACGATAATATTTTGACAAATCCTTCAGTAGTATTATTAACTTTCGCTCTGCCATTTGCTAGAAAAGGGAATTTTCCAACAGAATATTTAATTGAATTCTCTTTTAGTTGTTCTTCAGTCATGCCAACTGAAGCTACTTCAGGACTAGTATAAATGACACTAGGAATAATGTCGTAATTTACATGCCCTGGTTTCCCAGCTATCAATTCGGCTACAGCTATCCCTTCCTCTTCAGCTTTATGAGCAAGCATTGGGCCCTCCACAACATCTCCTATAGCCCACACTCCATCTAAACTAGTTCTTAAATGAGTATCGGTTTTAATAAAACCTGTCTCTGTAAGGTCTAAATTAACGCCATCCCCTAAGAGATTTTCTATATAAGGTTTACGCCCCGTAGAAACTAGGACTATATCAGCTTCAATATTTTGTTCATCACTATTTTCTCTGTTCTTAATAGTAACTACTGCACATGATTTATTCTCATCAATTGAGGTTACTTCAGAATTTAAAGAAAACTTTAAACCCTGTTTAGTTAAGATCTTTTCAAGATTTGCAGAAATTTCTGAATCCATCCCAGGAGTTATTCTATCTAAATATTCTATCACTGAAACATCTGATCCTAGTCGACTCCAGACAGAGCCAAGTTCTAATCCAATATAACCCCCACCAACAACAACTAATTTATTTGGTACAGTATCCAAAGAAAGCGCTTCTGTGGAAGAGATAATTTTTTCTCCACTAATTTCAATACCTGGTAAAGATGAAGGAACTGATCCTGTAGCAATAACAATATTTTTACATTCAATTTCTTTATCTTCTCCATCATTAGATTTTATAGTTAATTTATTAGGAGATATTATTTTTGCTTCACCATAAAAATTTTCTATTTTGTTTTTTTTAAATAGAAAATCTATGCCTTTAACATTTCCTTGAACTCCATCATCTTTATATTTCATCATGGTCTCTAAATTTAATGAAAGATTATCTGTTTCTATTCCCATCGATGAAAACTTATTTTTTTCAATAAATAATTCTGAAGCATGCAATAAAGCTTTTGAAGGAATACATCCAACATTTAGGCAAGTTCCGCCATGACTTCCTCTCTTATCAATACAAACAACGCTTAATCCCAATTGCGCTGCACGAATAGCACATACATACCCACCAGGGCCTGATCCTATTACTGCAACATCATAATTATCTGACATTTATCTTCCTAAAACCTTTAATAAAGTTTCCCCTAATCCTGCAGGAGATTTTGATATTACAACTCCTGCATCTTTCAAGGCTTCTATCTTATCATTAGCTCCACCCTTTCCTCCAGAAATAATAGCACCTGCATGACCCATTCTTCTACCTGGAGGAGCAGTAAGACCAGCAATAAAGCCTACAATCGGTTTTTTTATTTTACATTTCTTAATAAATTCTGCAGCCTCTTCTTCCGCTGTACCGCCGATCTCACCAATCATAATAATTGATTCCGTGGTGTCGTCTTTAAGGAACAAATCTAAACAGTCAATAAAGTTTGTTCCGTTGACTGGATCACCACCTATTCCAATGCAAGTTGATTGACCGAGTCCGCAAGCTGTGGTTTGACCAACAGCTTCATATGTTAAAGTCCCTGAACGCGAAACTATACCTACAGAACCTTTCTTATGAATATGGCCCGGCATAATACCTATCTTACATTGACCAGGAGTAATAATACCTGGACAATTTGGTCCTATTAATCGAGATTTGGACTTAGACAAGGCCTTCTTCACTCTTACCATATCTATCACTGGAATACCTTCAGTAATACATACAACTAAATCAATTTCGGCTTCAACAGCCTCTAAAATTGCTGAACCTGCAAAAGGTGGAGGTACATATATAACTGATGCATTAGCTCCTGTTTCTCTAATAGCATCACTAACATTATCGAAAACAGGCAAATCTAGATGACTTGTTCCTCCAGCTCCAGGCTTTACTCCGCCAACAACCAGAGTACCATACTCAATTGCTTGCTGAGTATGAAAAGTACCTTGGGCACCAGTTATTCCTTGGCAAATTAATTTAGTATTTTTATCTATTAGAACCGACATAACCCTTACCTATATTGCCTTTGTTATTTTCTTAGCTGCATCATCAAGGTCAGATGCACTTATTATAGAAATATCGGAATCTTCTATAATTTTCTTTCCTAAGTCTACATTAGTTCCTTCAAGCCTAACAACCAAGGGAACAGATATGTTTACTTCTTTTGCTGCTCCTATTATTCCTTCAGCAACAACATCGCACCTCATTATACCCCCAAAAATATTTACAAGAATGCCCTCAACATTTTCATCGGATAAAATTATTTTAAAAGCCTCTGTAACAAGTTCTTTAGTTGCAGAACCACCTACATCTAAAAAATTGGCGGGCTCAGCCCCATACAACTTAATGATATCCATAGTAGCCATAGCTAAGCCGGCTCCATTGACTAGACATCCAATATTTCCATCTAATTTAATATAACTTAAACCAAATTCTGTAGCCTTCAGTTCCGATTCGTCTTCTTCAGAAGGATCTATAAGATTTTGAAATTCAGTATGTCTAAATATAGCATTATCATCAAAATTTACTTTTGCATCTAAACATAATAGTTGGTTTTCTTTTGTTAAAACTAATGGATTTATTTCTAAAAGGCTCATATCACTTTTGGTAAATGCTTCATACAAATTGCTGAAAAGGTTAGATCCTTTCTCTTTCAAATTATCTGATAAACAAAGAGAGCTACAAAGAGTATTTATATTCTCTTCAGTAACGCCATCATCAGGATCTATTGCAACAGTAGTAATTTTATCGGGAGTTTCTTCGGCTACTTCTTCAATATTTACTCCTCCTTCTGTTGAAACAATAAAACTAACTTGGGATGTTTTTCTATCTACTAAAATAGATAAATACAGCTCTTCAGTAATATTTGAACCTTCCTCAATATATACCCTTCTGACTTTTTTTCCTTCAGGACCAGTTTGATGAGTGATAAGTTGCATCCCCATTATTTCATTAACTAAGACTTCAACCTCTTCAAGAGAATTTGTTATCTTAACTCCACCGCCTTTACCTCTTCCTCCTGCATGAATTTGTGCTTTAACCACCCATAAACTATCTGAAACTTTCTTTGCTGCCTCAATGACATTTTCTTTTGAATAAAGAATCTCTCCTTTAGCTATCGGAACACCAAAATTTTTTAATAGCTCTTTAGCTTGATATTCATGAATATTCATTTATTGCCCTATTTGAAGTAATTTATTTTCTTGAAACTTTTTTTCTTTTAATTAATCTCTTATCAATTCTTCCACAAGCTCTCATAAGCGACCTAACAGAACTGATTGAATCTTTGAACATTTTATTTTCTTTAGCATTTAGTGAAATTTCTAAAATTCTCTCAACACCTCTCTCTCCGATGACAACGGGAACGCCAACATACATATCTTTAATTTTATATTCGCCAGATAAATAAGCGGCACATGGGAGTACCCTTTTCTTATCTTTTAGATAAGAATCTGCCATTTCTATTGCCGAAGCTGCAGGAGCATAAAATGCAGAACCTGTTTTTAAAAGACCGACAATTTCTGCTCCGCCATCCCTAGTTCTCTGTATAATGTCATTTAGTTTATCTTGAGTAATCCAACCCATTTTTATTAGATCAGGCAAAGGAATTCCTGATACTGTAGAATATCTAGCAAGTGGAACCATTGAATCTCCATGTCCTCCAAGAACAAAAGCTGTTACATCCTCTACAGAAACATTAAATTCTTTTGATAAAAAGTATCTAAATCTTGCGCTATCTAGGACACCGGCCATTCCGACAATCATTTTAGGAGAAATTCCTGAGAATTTTTGAAGGGCCCATACCATGGCATCTAAAGGATTTGTTATACAAATAACAAAAGCTTTAGGAGCATATTTCTTAATTCCAGCCCCTACATCTGACATAACTTTAAGGTTAATAGATAACAAATCGTCTCTGCTCATACCAGGCTTTCTAGGTACGCCAGCTGTTACAATTATAACATCCGAATCTTTTATTGCTGAATAATGATTAGAGCCTTTAAGATCTACATTATATGAACTAATTGGCGCAGCTTCCGCTAGGTCAAGAGCTTTTCCTTGGGGAATACCCTTAATAATATCGAAAATAACGACATCGCCTAACTCTTTTAAACCAGCAAGATGTGCTAATGTTCCGCCTATTTGACCTCCACCAATTAATGAGATCTTTTTTCTTTTCATAATTTCCTCATAAAAAAATAGCTATAATGTATTAACTATTCTTTTTTAAAAATATCAATCGATTCTTGAAGAATCTACATAATCTTTAGACCTCATTTCATGCAACCTTGAGATACACCTTTTGAATTCAATGTCTAATTCTTTTCCGGAATATAAATCTTCTGGTTCTCCATCAGCTGAAATAATTGTCATCTTATGATTATCATATAATGCATCAATTAATGAAATAAATCTCTTAACTTCATTTCTTTTGTCTGATGAAATCTTAGGTATATTATTTATAAAAATAATATCAAATTCTCTAGCAATAGTTAAAAAATCTTCTGGGCCGAGAGGTACTGAACATAGTTCGTCAAAATTAAATTTTGCGCATCCCATAGCATGATTCTCGACTGAAATTTCTCTTCCTTTGACTATAATTTTCCTTGTTTTTAGTTCTGCATTACCCGTTAATTTTTTAAAAATTTTATTCACTTCTTTTTCTGTAGCTAAATTAAGTTGAGAAAAATATGTATTAACATTTTGTAGCTTATTTTTCCTGTAATCTTCCTCAGTAGATAAATGTAAATTTAAACATTTGTTTTCAATCAGTTCAATAAATGGAATGAATCTTTCTCTTTGTAATCCATCCTTGTAGAGTTCATTTGGAATGATATTCGAGGTAGAAAAAATAAATGTCCCATTTTCAAATAACAAATTATATAACTTTGCTAATATTGCTGCATCAGCAATATCATTGACTTGAAACTCATCAAAACATAAAAAATCAATTTCTTCAGAAATCTCTTTTGCTACAAGAGATAAAGGGTCTTTTACATCATTATTTTTACGTTTTTCATGAAGCCTATTATGAATATCAATCATAAATTCCTGAAAATGAATTCTTCTTTTTTTCTTTTGATTAGAAGCAAAAAAACACAAATCCATAATCATTGTTTTACCTGACCCCGCCTTACCCCACAAATAAATACCTTTTTGGGTGATTTTTTTACCTAAAAACAAGTTTCTTAAATTTGATAATATTCCGTAATTAAAAGGAATTATCTTACTTAATTTTATTAAAATAGAATTTTGTTTTTCATCAAAACGAATTAATTCTTTATCGAGATATTCTTTATATAATGATAAAACAGTCTTCATAGTTTCCTCTAAAGACAGTTAATATAATTATTTTCTACTGGCCAATTCTTTTTTTATTCCTGCAATTGCTTTTGCAGGTGATAAACCCTTTGGACATGCCTTTGAACAATTCATAATTGTTCTACAACTATAAACTTTAAATTCATCATCAAGCTGATCTAATCTTTTTTCTTTTTCTTCATCTCTGCTATCACTTATCCATCTATATGCTTGAAGTAATGATGCTGGTCCAAGATATTTATCAGAACTCCACCAATAACTGGGGCATGAAGTTGAGCAACACGCACACATGATACATTCATACAACCCATCAATTTTTTCTCTATCTTCTTTAGATTGAGAAAATTCTTTTTCTGAAGATTTTTCTTTTGTTTGTAACCAAGGTTCAATTTTTTTGTGTTGATTATAAAAATTTGTCAAATCCGGCACTAAATCTTTAACGACTGGTTGATGTGGTAATGGATTAATTCCAGCTATTGATTTAGTATCTTCAATTGCCATCGTACAAGCAAGAGTATTAATACCATCAATGTTCATCGCACATGAACCACAAATACCTTCTCGACATGACCTTCTAAATGTAAGACTAGAATCCACTTCATCTTTTATCTTAATAAGGGCATCTAAAACCATAGGGCCACATTTATCTAAATCAATTTCATAAGAATCATATCTTGGATTTTCATCTTTTTCAGGATCCCATCTATAGATTTTAAATGATTTTTTATTTTTTGATCCAGATTTTAAGGGATAATTTTTACCCTTTTTTACTCTTGAATCTTTAGGTAAAATTAATTCAGCCATTTAATAAACTCTCTCTTTTGGTGGAATATAAGCGACATCATTTGTTAAAGTTTTTTCATGAACACTTCTATATCCTATTTTTATTTCACCTGATTCAGACAACCAAGCTAAAGTATGTTTCATCCAATTATCGTCATCCCTATCTGGAAAATCTTCTCTAGCGTGACTCCCTCTGCTTTCCTTTCTTTGTTCAGCTCCAGCCATAGTAACCATTGCTTGTCCTATCATGTTATCAAACTCTAAAGCTTCAATTAGATCGGTATTCCAAATCAATGATCGGTCTTTTATTCCAATATCATCAAGATCATTAAAAACTTTAGATATTAAATCTCGCCCTTCTTCTAAAATTTCTTGAGTTCTAAAAACAGCACAATTATTTTGCATCGTTCTTTGCATATTAAGTCTTAAAACCGAGGTTGGTGTTGATCCTTTAGAGTTTCTAAATTTATCTAACCTTTCTATGGAATTTAATCCAGCATCTTTCGGTAATGTTTCTGCTATTTTCCCAGGAGATACAGTCTCAGAACATCTCAAAGCAGAAGCTCTTCCAAAAACAACAAGATCAATTAAAGAATTCGATCCCAATCTATTTGCTCCATGTACAGATGCACAGGCTGCTTCACCTATAGCCATTAGTCCCAAAACAACATTATCTTCGTCTTCTTCTGTAGGGTTTAAAACTTCACCCATGTAATTAGTTGGTATCCCTCCCATGTTATAATGCACTGTAGGTAAAACGGGAATAGGTTCTCTTGTTACATCTACACCTGCAAATATTTTAGCTGATTCAGATATCCCAGGAAGTCTTTCCGCTAAAACATCTGAACCAATATGATCTAAATGAAGAAAAATATGATCATTTTCATCTCCTACCCCTCTTCCTTCTCTAATTTCAATTGTCATAGCTCTTGAAACAACATCACGTGAAGCTAAATCTTTTGTTTTAGGAGCATATCGTTCCATAAAGCGTTCACCTTCTGAATTGACTAAATAGCCACCTTCTCCTCTGCAGCCTTCTGTAATTAAACAGCCAGCACCATAAATACCTGTTGGATGGAATTGGACAAATTCCATATCTTGCAAAGGTAATCCTGCCCGTAATACCATCGCTGATCCATCACCTGTACAAGTATGAGCAGAAGTAGCCGAAAAATATGCTCTACCATAACCTCCAGTAGCAAGAATTGTTTGTGATGAATTAAATCTATGTAATTCGCCAGTTTCCATACAAAGAGCTACTACTCCAACACATCTTCCTGATTCTGACATAATTAAATCGATGGCAAAATATTCTATAAAAAAATCTGCTGATTTACTTATAGATTTACCATAAAGAGTATGTAAAATTGCATGTCCTGTTCTATCTGCGGCGGCACATGTTCTCTGAGCTGGAGGCCCCTCACCATAGTCAGTTGTCATGCCGCCAAAAGGTCTTTGATATATCTTTCCTTCTTCAGTCCTAGAAAAAGGAACTCCAAAATGCTCTAATTCATAAACAGCTTCCGGAGAATTCTTGCATAAATATTCAATTGCATCTTGATCCCCTAACCAATCAGCGCCTTTGACAGTATCATACATATGCCATCGCCAGTTGTCTTCACCCATATTGCCTAGCGCTGCCGATATACCTCCTTGAGCTGCAACTGTATGACTTCTTGTTGGAAAAACCTTAGAAATACATGCCGTTTTAAGACCATTTTCAGCACATCCCAAAGTGGCTCTAAGCCCAGCTCCACCTGCTCCTACAACAACAACATCATATTGATGATCAATAAATTTATAGTCAGATAAACTCATATTAAAACATTCCGAGAATAATAAGGCTTATAGATGAAAACAATGCAACAAGATATACATACAATCTGTTAAGAGCGCCCAAAAAACCTTTTAATCTAATATTATCAAAATAATCGTCTAACATATGGCCCATTCCAATTTTCATATGATAAGAAAGCGATAGAATATAAATTACCATAGGAATCCATATATGCTCTTTTGCCAATAAATCTTTTATGATGGGATATCCCTTATCATAAAAAATTAAAAAAATTATAAAGGCAGGAATCCCAATAATTAGATTAATCACAGCCGTTAGCCTCTGAGCTATAAAATTATTGGTTCCTATTGATTTATTATTCAAAGTTAGCGCTCATTAAGTGAAAAAAAATATTAAATATGTTGATAAAAGTGACAAAACAAGGGTCATGGCCGATAAAAAATCAACTATTTTTAAATCAAAACCATAGCCAAGATCCCATATAAAATGCCGAATTCCTCCAAACAAATGGTGAAAGAAAGACCATGTAACAAAATAAAAAATAAATTCTACAAATCTTAAAGATAAAATATAACTAAATTGACTATAGATTTCAGGACCAGAAATTATTGAAAGAAACCAAAATAATAAGAAACTTACACCAAAATAAAGGCCTAATCCTGTAAGTCTATGCATAACAGACATAATCATCGAGATTGTTGGCTTATATATCTGCAAATGGGGGGAGAGAGGACGTGACTTAGGGCTGTTTTCAGTATTGTTCATAATTATCCATAAGAATATTATCGTTATAGACGAAATATGACAGTATCTAAATATGATTTTAAAGGAAC
>MDTE01118601.1_pt1 | contig 13107 bp, 10 predicted proteins | sample 811231 | NCBI WGS metagenome assembly MDTE01 (sample SAMN05326651, study PRJNA326480) | marine metagenome | isolation source: seawater | place: Indian Ocean: Red Sea | collected 2010
GTTGCACGCGATGCCGGGCCGCCAGCTCCATTAAAAGATTTTAAATCCGCTTGGCCAAGTCCGTGTGCCCTATCCTGATTATGCAAAAGTCGATCTGTGCGCGCGTCTTGATCGTTCCGCTTTTGCAGTAGGCATTGACGTGTGCCGTTCGCGAAGGGCTCTAGACGAGCGTCCGTTAGTGCAATGGTTGTCACTGAGAAGATAGTTGCTTCCATGCGATCTGGCCGATGACATTCCGATATCATCTTCGGTATAGTATATGTGTAGCAGGAGAAGATACGCTATGGGCGTCGTTTCGGAAAACCAAATTTCAGGATATCCCGGCCGTCACTGGCAGATACTCAATGACGGGCGCATTCAGTGTGATGTGTGTCCGCGCGAGTGTCGGTTGAATGAGGGACAGCGGGGACTGTGTTTCGTGCGCGCTCGGAGTGGGGACGAGATCGTGCTAACTACCTATGGCCGCTCCAGCGGGTATTGCATTGATCCCATCGAGAAAAAGCCGCTCAACCACTTTCTACCTGGTACGCCGATCCTTAGCTTTGGGACGGCGGGCTGCAACTTAACCTGCAAGTTTTGCCAGAATTGGGACATCTCGAAATCTCGCGAGATGGACCGTTTAATGGATCCAGCAACACCCGAACAAATTGCAGTCGTCGCGAAGAAGACCGGATGCCGATCGGTCGCTTATACCTATAACGACCCGGCGATTTTTCTTGAATATGCGATAGATGTCGGCGAGGCTTGCCGGGCGCGCGGGATCAAAAACGTGGCGGTGACGGCGGGTTATATAAAGGAAGCCGCGCGGGAGGAGTTTTTTTCCGTGATGGATGCCGCCAATGTCGATCTCAAGGCTTTCACCGAATCATTTTACAAGAACCTTTGTACTGCTGAATTGGCGGGGGTGCTTGATACGCTGGTCTACCTCAAGCACGAGACGGACGTTTGGATCGAACTGACGACGCTTCTGATCCCAGACGAGAACGATTCCGAGCCTGAGATCGAGGAAATGACCCAATGGGTGGTAGAGAACCTTGGCCCTGACGTGCCGATGCATTTCACCGCTTTCCATCCGGACTACCGTATGCGCGATAAGCCCCGTACGCCTCCAGAAACGTTGTTCCGCGCATGGCGGATTGCCCGTAAGAACGGGGTGCGTTACGCCTATACCGGCAATATCCATGACAAGGCGACTGGCAGCACCTATTGCCACAGCTGCGGGTTGCGACTAATCGGACGTGACTGGCATCTTCTCGACGATTGGGGCTTGACACAGAGTGGCTTGTGCAGCCGCTGTGGTGAAGCCTGCGCCGGTCACTTTGAGGATCGGTTTGGCAATTGGGGTCGAAAGCGTCAACCGATCCGTCTTGCGGATTTAGCGTGAAAAATTAAGTGCGATTGCGAGCTTTGATTTTCGATGGTAGCGGTCTGATTTTCGGGTTGAAGACGCAACAGGTTTACGACGTTAAGCTGTGCCAGATCAACGGCTTCAGTCGCTTTTTGGGACAGTGTATAAAGGTATTTTCTGGGCTTAATCTTAAGCGATGAAAGGAAAAAAGTTTTAGTCGAACGCTTCTTCCCAGCTACCGCGCGTCGCGGCCCGGGAGTATTCGGTAGAGCGGTTCTCGAAGAAATTCGTGTGCTCCACGCCGTTTAGCATTTCGTCCATCCAAGGTAGAGGATTAGCGCTAATGTGATGCAGTGGATTGAGCCCAAGCTGGCTGAGCCGCCGGTCTGCGATGTAACGGATGTACTGCTTTACGTCATTCGCTTCTAAGCCCTCAACACCACCCATCTCGAAAGCAAGGTCAATGAATGCATCTTCATGGTCGACGATGGTGGAGGCCGCTATATAGATGTCGTGTTGCAAATTTTCAGTCCAGATGTCTTCGTTTTCCGAGATGAATGTCTTAAATAAACGAATGATCGAGTTAGTGTGAAGTGACTCATCTCGCACTGACCATGTAACGATCTGTCCCATACCCTTCATCTTGTTGAAGCGGGGGAAGTTCATCAGAATCGCGAAGCTGGCGAATAGTTGAAGTCCTTCGGTAAAGCCGCCGAAGACAGCTAACGTTTTGGCGATCTCCTCGCGACTGGCGACGCCCCATTGCTGCATGTAGTCGTACTTGTCCTTCATCGCCTGGTATTTGAGGAAGGCCTGATACTCAATCTCTGGCATACCGAGCGTGTCGAGTAGGTGCGAATAAGCGGCGATGTGAACGGTCTCCATATTGGAGAAAGCAGATAGCATCATCTGAATTTCGGTCGGTTTAAAGACCTGCGAATAGTGTTTCATGTAGCAGTTATTGACCTCGACATCCGCCTGTGTGAAGAACCGGAAAATCTGGGTTAATAAGTTTTGTTCCGCCGATGTTAAGTTCTTGTGCCAGTCTTTTACATCGTCCGCTAGAGGTACTTCCTCCGGCAGCCAGTGGATGCGCTGCTGTGTCAACCACGCGTCATAAGCCCACGGATAGTGGAACGGTTTGTAGATAGGGTCGGCGTCTAACAGTGACATTTCTAACCGTCTTTCTTTTCTTTTCCGTCTGCGCTTACTGGCAAGCGAGACATTCCTCGTAATCGACCCGCCCAGCCAGCTGATCGCTGCCATTCACCTTGCCCAGATGCGGTACCACGTTCTGCGCCGTACAATCATCTGCCACCACTTCCGCTCGTTGGATGGATTTAGAACGGCAGTAATAAAGGCTCTTCACCCCCCGCTTCCAGGCCTGGTAGTGGAGCTGGTGCAGGTCCCTCTTATGGATGTCAGCTGGTAGAAAAAGGTTGATCGATTGCGATTGGCAGATCGAATCGGAGCGATCTCCTGCGTGCTCTATAATCCATCTCTGATCGATTTCGAAAGCCGTGCGGAAAATCGATTTTTCGTCCTGCGTCAGGAAGTCGAGATGCTGGACCGAGCCTTCTTTGGTAGTGATCGAGGACCAAACCTCGTCGGTATCTTTTCCTTTCTCCTCCAACAACGCCTTAAGATAGGGGTTGCGAACGTTGAACGAACCGGAAAGCGTCTTATGAGTATAGCTGTTCGCCGCTGCAGGCTCGATACCGGGAGATGCGCCGCCGCAGATGATCGAGATCGAGGCAGTTGGCGCCACGGAGAGTTTGTTTGAGAACCGTTCTTTGAAGCCAAAATCCTTGGCATCCGGGCACGCGCCCCTTTCCTCGGCAAGCAACCGAGAAGCGGCGTCTGCCTGGCTCCGGATATGCCGGAACATTCGATTGTTCCAAACCTTCGCCATCGCACCTTCGAACGGGATTCGGTTGGCCTGGAGGAAGGAATGGAAGCCCATCACGCCGAGACCTACCGAGCGTTCGCGTATTGCCGAATATTTGGCTCGGCTGAACTCTTCCGGAGCATTATCAATAAAATCTTGCAGCACGTTGTCGAGAAAACGCATGATATCCGGGATGAATCCCGGTTCACCTTCCCACTCCTGATATTTTTCGACGTTGAGTGAAGAGAGGCAGCAGACTGCCGTGCGGTCTTCGCCGAAGCGGTCGACGCCGGTCGGTAGTGTGATCTCCGAGCAGAGGTTCGACGTTTTAACCTCAAGACCTCCAAGTTTCTGATGTTCCGGAAGCGCCTTATTGACGTGGTCAATGTTGATCAGATAAGGCTCGCCGGTTTCAATCCGGGAGGTGAGGATACGAATCCACAAAGACCGCGCCGAAATTTTGCGCAGAACCGAGCCGTCCTTCGGACTCGTCAGTGCCCATTCATCGTCCGCTTCGACGGCGCGCATGAATGCGTCTGGCACCAACACGCCGTGATGCAAATTAAGTGCCTTCCGGTTCGGGTCTCCGCCTGTGGGACGGCGGAGTTCGACGAACTCCTCGATCTCCGGATGGCTCAGCGGCATGTAGACGGCCGCACTGCCACGACGTAGCGAGCCTTGGCTGATCGCTAACGTTAGCGAATCCATTACCCGGATAAACGGAATTACGCCAGAGGTCTTGCCATTGTGGCCAACTCGTTCACCGATCGAGCGGAGATTGCCCCAGTAGCTGCCGATGCCGCCACCGCGGGCCGCAAGCCAAACGTTCTCGTTCCATAGCCCTACGATGCCTTCAAGGCTGTCAGTTGCCTCGTTAAGAAAACAGGAGATGGGCAATCCTCGTGTGGTACCGCCGTTGGAGAGGACAGGGGTGGAGGGCATAAACCAATGTCGGCTCATATAGTCGTAGAGCCGTTGGGCATGGGCCGTATCGTCGCCGTAATGCATTGCGACACGAGCGAAAAGATCCTGAAACTCCTCACCAGGCATCAGGTAGCGATCAGACAGGGTCGCCTTACCAAAGGCGGTAAGCAGGTCATCGCGTCGACGATCAATGACAACTCGCACGCCACGTTCGTTTTGCTTAATGTCGTTATAGTTTTGGTCATTCGAGCGTGGAGCCCCGGATGCTGCTAGCAGGTCAGAGCCTTCCTCGGCCCGCCGAGTAGCAGAGTTATCCACAACCGCGTCATCCCGCAGAATCATGCCCGATCCGTCCATATTATCTCCCCTCTTATCCACAAGTGTGAAACGAATGTTTTGTGGATAAGTACTAGATTTCGTATATGAAGGCACACACGATACCAGATATTGAAAACCTGTCATCATGAACAAAACAGAAACATTAATAAATTTTTAACGCATCAGCCGCCAGAGTCAATCACATTCAGTGGATGCTCTGGCGCATGGAGGAAATTTAACATGAAACTTAATCTCGGCTGCGGTACTCATAAACTCGATGGTTTCGTGAATGTCGACAAATTTGCGATTTGGGAACCAGACGAAGTTGTCGATTTAGAGGTTTTCCCATGGCCTTGGCCCGACAATTCAATGGAAGAGGTGGTGATCAGCCATGTGCTTGAACATCTTGGCCAGGACACTGAAGTCTACTTTGCGATAATTAAGGAACTTTATCGTGTCTGCCATGATCGCGCTGAGGTGCGAATCGCCGTACCGCATCCACGCCACGATGATTTTCTTAATGATCCGACGCACGTGCGCCCGGTGACAGTGGAATCGCTTGCGATGTTCTCTAAGAAGGCGTGCGATGAGTTTATCGAGAAACAAGCGGCTAATACGCCGTTAGCCTATATTCTGGAAGTCGACTTCGAAATGGAGGATATGAAATTTACCTTAGAGCAGCCGTGGCTATCAAAGGTTCAGTCAGGAGCTATGGGTGATACAGAACTCTTACTTGCGATCCGTCAGCACAACAATGTGATTAAGGAAACAGCGGTCCGGCTTAGGGTGAAAAAGAGCTGACATCACCTAACATTGGTTTTGATAATTTCTGGCTGAATTCATGGCAACACTCGAAATTCACCGCGTCCCTGTGCTGCAAGACAATTACGTTTGGCTCGCCCATGAGGCAACGGCGAAAAGGATGCCTTTTGACGGGGAGGCGAAGGCGCCGGAATTTTGACGTGCCATTTAAGCAATAGGCTTTGGGCCGCCGGTGGACGGCCGAATAATTCGTGTGGTGACCGATATCAGTGTTTGGACCAAAGCTTTAACAATTGGAGTATAGATGACATGGGAATTGACCGCCCTAACGAGCCGGAACGTCCGGTCGCAACTGAAAATGCGGTGATGGGCTGGGGAAGCGATGTGGTCGCAGAAATGGTGCGTAGGCTCGAGATCCCCTACATTGCCATGGTGCCTGGAGCGAGCTATCGAGGCTTTCAGGACAGTCTCGTTAATTATCTCGGCAATCGTGACCCACAGATGTTGGTCTGCCTCCATGAGGAGCATTGCGTTGCAATTGCGCATGGCTACGCCAAGGTGACCGATAAGCCAATGGCGGCGGCTGTTCATAGCAATGTCGGTCTAATGCACGCCACCATGGCGATCTTTGATGCATGGTGCGACAGGGCACCAGTAATGGTGTTCGGAGCGACAGGGCCGGTGGATGCGGCAATTCGGCGCCCTTGGATCGACTGGATTCACACCTCGCGGGATCAAGGAGCGCTAGTGCGCAATTATGTAAAATGGGATGATCAGCCGGCCTCGCCAAAAGCGGCAATTGAGTCGGTATTGCGGGCCAACCGCATTATGCGCCGCCAGCCTCAGGGACCTGTCTACATAGTGCTCGACGTTGAAATGCAGGAAGCTAAACTTAACTTTGAGCCGACAATTCCGGAGGTTGCTCGCTACGCCGTCGAAGCAGACCCCGCGCCGCCGATGGACTCCGTGGCTGCTGCGGTCGAAATTCTGAAAACGGCGACGTCGCCACTCGTCATGGCCGGCCGTGTTTCCCGTGGTCTAGACGATTGGAATCGTCGGGTCGCGTTCGTCGAGGCACTGGCTGCGAAAGTGATCACTAACCAGAGGACAGCAGCAGCTTTTCCGACACATCACCCTCTTCATCCGAATCATCTGAATTACCGGGCGACTGAAGCTGATAACGCGTTGATCCGTGATGCGGATGTGATTCTCAACTTGGATTGGCTCGATTTTGGTGGAACTCTACAGGCGGCAGGCGGCACCGACGCACGGATCGTTAGTGTCTCGATGGACGACTTGAATTCCAATGGATGGTCTTTCGATCATCACGTTCTACCTGCTGCAGACCTGCCAATATTGTCCACGCCGGACGCTTTTGTATCTGCGGCGTTGCCGCTCTTAGACGCGGGTGAGAAGCGGGATTATGTGGCAGCTTCAAGCGCCGAGCCAACCCGTTCGGGGCCGATCGATCTCGTTTCCCTGGGTACGGCTGTCGACACCGCTATCGGTGATCGACCGGCGACATACTTGCGCCTTCCGATCGGCTGGCCCGCACCGATGATCCGTATCGGGGGGCCGCTCGACTACATCGGCAACGACGGTGGCGCCGGTGTCGGATCGGGTCCCGGCATGGTTGTTGGCTCGGCCTTGGCGCTCCAAGGTTCGGGACGCCTACCGGTTGCAATTATGGGCGATGGTGATTTCCTGATGGGCGCGTCAGCGCTTTGGACTGCCGCACATTATGGCATTCCTTTATTATTGATTGTTAACAACAACCGCTCTTTCGGCAACGACGTTGGACATCAGCGGGCGATGGCGGAACATCGCGATCGTCCGGTCGAAAATAAGTGGATCGGCCAGAGCCTGGAAAATCCCCGTGTGGACATTCCGGCGCAGGCGCGGTCCTATGGTGTCTCTGCAGGCGAAACGGTTCGTGACCTTAAGAATTTGATGCCAGCGCTTGAGACGGGCATTAAGGCGTTCGATGCTGGCGAATGCTACGTGTTAGACGTTGAGACGGTAGACGATAAGGTGGCTTGACGGCTATGAGCTATGCAATCGAGCCCATAACAACGGAAGGTGCGCGTGTCGTTGCATCCGCGAACAAATTAATAGAGATTTTCCGTGCGCGCGCCGACGCTGCGGATAGAGCCAATGAGATATGCCGAGAGAATTACGCAGACATGCAGGATGCCGAGATCACTGCGGCCTTCGTGCCAGAGGAACTCGGCGGCGTCGGTATGCGGTCAATTCATGACTGGGGTCTCACTATTGCGACATTAGCCAGAGGAGACGGCTCGGCGGCAATCGCCATAAGTATGCATCTTTCGGCAACGCGTGCGTTATCGGCTCTATACCGGGCGAGTAAGCCGGACTCAGAACCACATGAGAGGGTGAAACGTATACTTGAAGCTGTAGCCCGAAAAGAAATCCTCATTTGCTCGACGACTACTGAGGGCGGTACCGATAATCTTCATCCTTTGAGTGAGGCGACCGCCTGTGAAGGCGGTTGGCGGCTCAACGGCACCAAGAATTTCGTGACGATGTCGCAACTCGCTACACATGTAGCGACCAACGTAAGGATGAGGGACAAAGAGGGTGACTATATAGCGAATGTGTTTATGGCGATGGATACAAAAGGCGTCCGACAGCTCGGCGATTGGGACGCGCTTGGTATGCGGGCCTCGGCCAGCCAGTCGCTAAAATTCGAGAACTGTCTGTTGCCACACGATGCACTGCGAAAGATAGGACCATGGGGGCGGTGGAGTACGCCTGTTTTGGTCAATCGGACCGTAGCGAACGTGCCTTTGGTCGCTGCATTCCTCGGTATCGCCGAGGCTGCTTTGGAGCTGTCGCTGGACGGTCAGAAGAAGGCTGCGGGTATTGAGTTACGGCCTGGTGTGCCGAACGCGCTGGCGGAAATGGAGATCCAGCTGGCGACGTCGCAATGTATTATGTCGCGGATCGGAGCAAAGCTCGATAATTTCTTGGCAGCGACAGACGAGGGGCGGAATGCCACCTACGAGCAGGGCCACGAGCTGATGAAGGACTATCAGAGTGCCAAATGGGTGGTGAACCGAAATGCCATAGCAATCGTCAGTCAGGCGATGGATTTGTGCGGTGGCAGCGGTTTCATGGCCAGCAATGCTTTGTCGCGTCTTTACCGCGATGTCAGGGCAGGGCCTTTCATGCAGCCTTATTCCCCTATTGACGCCCGCGACTACATTGGTCGCGTATCGCGCGGCGATTATCCGGAAATATAATCAGGCCATCCAGGTAACCTAATTTTTCATTGCCGCGAGTTCGCCTAGCGTTACCGGTTTGATTGGTGGGCGCAGACGGTAATAGCCGATCTCTTCCGGTGGTTTTTCACGCGCATCGGCAATGACCTCTGCAACCGTCAATCCGCACATTCGACCTTGACAAGGCCCCATGCCACAGCGGGTATAAGCCTTCAACTGGTTTGGGCCGGTTGCGCCTTCGGCAACGCACTGACGAATCATGCCAGCGGTCACTTCCTCGCATCGGCAGACGAGCGTGTCGTCCGCGGGCCTGAGAATTTCTTCCGTTGGTTGGAATAGGCGATCGAGCAACGGGCGTATTGCTGCGATGCGATTGCGCTCACGCAGGTGCGGTCCCGACTGCACGTCGCGCTCGAGCTCATCGATTTGGCCTAGCCGGAATGCCGCATCGAGCCCGGTGAGACGGCCGGCGGATACCGCGACATCGGCGCCATAAATGCCGGCGCTGTCTCCGGCAACGGCGAGTACCTCGATGCTGGTAGCTCCCCATTCATCGGTCGCTGGACGCCAGTAACGTTGTGGCTTGTACCATTCATGGGTTGCGCCGATCTGTCGAGTAATCTGCACGTTAGGCACGACACCTTGATGCAGAAGTAGCGTGCATGCCTCGATTTCATGGTTTTCACGGTTCGCCTTGAAGTGGACTTTTTCCAGTTTGCTTTTGCCAGCTGCTCGGATGTCCGAGGTTGCCGATTGGATGCGCAGTCCCTTGCGTTTGAGGTCCTGCATCATCCGTGAACCGATCGAGAGATACTCGCTAGCCTTGAGGGCACCAAAAGCGTGTGGAACGGCGGCAATGTAATCTCGAAAACGGGTTGTTTCCAGAATAGCGGAGATCTCAGCCCCAGCGCTGAAGAGTTGGTTGGCAACTAGATAGAGTAGGGGTCCGTTTCCAGCTATGACGGTTGGCCCATCGGGCACCATGCCCGCCGTCTTCAAGAGAATTTGTGCTGCGCCCGCACCCATGACACCAGGCAGGGTCCAGCCGGGGATTGGCACCGCGCGCTCCAAAGCTCCTGCTGCGGCGACGACCCGCCTTGCATTCGTAATTCCCGCCGCGGTGCCGTCCGTCCAAGCCACGGTTCCGTCGGTATCAATCCGCCAAACCGTGATGCCAGGGCGATATTCCGCCGTTGATGCTCGAAACGCCTCAACGATTGTTGCGCCTTTCAGGTAGTCTTCGCCCAGGATTCCGCTGATCTGTGTCCGGTCAACATTTTCAATATTACGGTAAATTTGCCCGCCAGCCGCTGCTTGATCGTCAAATAAGATAACAGAAAGTCCGTGGGAAGCCGCTTCAGTCGCCGCCGAAAGACCGGCTGGACCAGCACCGATAACGGCGAGATCGATACTTTCACTCATTCGGGCATCTCTGGTTTTCCTATTTGTCGCGTCACGACCATGCCGTCCGCCACGATAGTCATGCAGGCTTGCTGATTAGGTACGCCGTCGATCTCCATCAGGCATTCGAAGCATGTTCCCATCAGGCAATAGGGCGCCCGCTTTTCGCCGCTCACGGGTGTAGTTCGTGTATAATCGGGATTTGCCGCCAAAACGGCGGCGGCAACTGTCTCATGTATAGGCACTTTCAGCCGTTTGCCCTCGAAATGGATGTTGACAATACTTCCGGTCACTTCAGTGGTGCGCCTGAACATCGCTGTCTTCCAATTTAAATCGTTTAGCGCTGAATTCTTCGAAGCCGGGCGGCGTCTCGCCGGTAGCGATCCAGCGTGCGGTATGGCGAGCGTTGACCGCAGCCAGGGTGACACCGCTATGTGAGGTGGCGACATAGGCTCCCGGAAACTCTTCGGATTCATCGTAGATAGCGCATTTGTCGGGTGTCAGAACACGTATACAGCCCCATGTCCGAATCAGCTGCAGCCCAGCCAATTGTGGGAAAAGGGCTACGGCTCGCCGCGCCATGGCCTGGCTCACTGATATCGTCGTTCCATCGTCGTACCCGACATCTTCTTCCGAGTTGCCGATCTGCACAGTACCTTCGTCGGTTTGCCGCACCGAGCCGAGCGCCATGCCGATTAGCGGTTTTACCCGTTCCGTCACCAAGACCTGTCCGCGCTGCGGTACAATCGGCGTGTCCAGGCCGACCATCGGTGCGAGCCTTGTGATGCCATGCCCGCAAGCAAGAACGATCTTCGGCGCAGTGAAGGTTCCATTCCGGGTCTCTGCGATGAAGGCCGAGCCATCGTGGCGAATCGCCTCGACCCGGCAATCGGTCTTCATCTTACCTCCCATACGCTGGTAGCTGGTGTGCAGGGCACGCAAAAGCTTAAGCGGGTTGACGTCTCCATCGTGCTTTGAAAAGGAGGCTCCGACAACATCGTCTCCGAGTCGCACGCCAGGTAGCATCTTCTCGACTTCTTCCCGCTCGATGATCTCACAATCGAAACCGTCGACACCTGCCTGCTGACGCATGATGTCCATCTCGCGCCTGCGTTGTTCTCGCTCATCCTCACCGAGCAGGATATGCATACCCCCATCGTGGCGATGGGCAATGCCCATGCCGCTTTCTTCCTTTAACTCGTCAGCGAATTTGCCATAAAGCTGCGCCGATTCGCGGCTCCAGGCGTGGTAGCGATGCATCCCCATTCCTTTTGATTGCACCCAGACTAGACCAAAATTACCGCGCGCGGCTCTTAGCACGTCATCGCCATCGTCGAGAACGACCGTATCCAATCCTATTTGCCGCAGCCCATAGGCCGTTGCCGGCCCGAATAGTCCACCACCCACCACAATAACGTCAGAACTTTCCATTGCAGACACCTAATTTTCGGCGGTCGGCTATCGAATCCGCCCACGAAGGCGCTATTTGACCTTCTGGCGTGTTATGTTGCAATGATTAGTGACTAAAAAGACTCCGAAACCCCAATAAGCTTTTCACGAAAGAGGATATGAGCGAGTACTCTGACACAATGCCTACACTGCCTGACGGTTTAATTGTTGTCGCCAAGCGCGACTGCCCTACCTGCACTATGTTGGAGCCGGTCTATGCGCAATTGGCGGCGGTTGACAGCGGGTTGATAATTTACACTCAGGACGACCCGACCTTTCCAAAAAGTGTGGCCGCTGTCGACGACCGAGAGTTGGAAGTTTCTTATCGCCTTGATATCGAGATCGTGCCAACACTGATCAGAATCGAGGGTGGAGAGGAGAAGGAACGCGCTATCGGCTGGAACCGAGGTGAATGGGAGGATGTAAGCGGTAAAGGCGGCCTTGGCGAGGGTTTACCTGACAACCAACCAGGCTGCGGGTCGAAGAGTGTTGACCCTGGGATGCCCGAGATCCTCGCCGTACGCTTCGGTGACACGCCGCTAGAAGCGCGGCAGATTGAGGTGGCGGCTGCCGATGACGCCATCGAAGCGTGTTATGAACGCGGTTGGTCGGACGGTCTACCTGTGGTGCCGCCAACGCCAATCCGCGTGTTTCGCATGCTGCGAGGAACGACACGTGATGCCCAGGAAGTGATCGGGGAAATTCCACCGAACTTGGTGCCGTGCACGATAGAGAAGGTGGCAATAAATGCAGTCATGGCGGGCTGTAAACCGGAATACCTTCCGGTGGTACTGGCCGCCGTCGAGGCGGCGTTGGATCCCACTTTCAGTATGCATGGGGTGCTGTGTACGACCCATTTTGTTGGGCCCATCGTCGTGGTCAATGGACCAGTCACACAGCGCATCGGAATGAATAGCGGCGTCAATGCACTCGGCCAAGGCAACCGCGCCAATTCGACTATTGGACGTGCGTTACAGCTTGTTATTCGCAACGTTGGCGGCGGTAGGCCCGGCGAGATTGATCGGGCGACGCTCGGAAATCCCGGCAAATTGGGTCTATGTTTTGCCGAAGACGAACGCAAGACGATCTGGAAGCCGTTTGCCGAGGAACGTGGTATGGCGCCAGGTAAATCGGCGGTGACACTTTACGCCGGTGAAGGGTTGATGGGAAATTTCGACCAATTATCGCGTACACCAGAATCGCTGGTTCGCTCACTCGCCATGTCCATCAAGGCGATGGGGCATCCGAAACGCGCGCCTGGGCATGATGTGATGATCGTTATGGGATATGAACATTTTCATATTTTTGATCGGGAGGGATGGACCCGAGATCGAACGATGCAGGAATTTGAAGAGGCACTTACAATGCCTGCGGATGGCCTTATCCGAGGTGTTGGTGGTGTGGCGGAAGGGTTGCCGAAAGGGATGGCGGGCAAGATGGTCCGGAAGGTCCGCCCTGGAGGCCTCAATATTGTGCGGGCTGGTGGTGAAGCAGGCTTGATGTCTGCCCTAATCGGTGGTTGGGCCGCGAGTGGTGAGCGTGGAAGTGATTTAGTAACTAAGGAGATAGCAATATGAGCGACAATTTGTCCCTCCTCGATCCGACGGCGGAGACGACGCCCGCAAGGCGCGAACGTTTGACCCCGCCTAATTCACTTGAGGGTTTGACCATTGGTGTACTTGATATAGGCAAGGTTCGAGGAGACGTATTCTGTGACGAGATAGCGCGACTTCTTGGAGAAAAGGGGTTAATTGTTAAACAATACGCGAAGCCGA
>MDTE01091075.1_pt1 | contig 13106 bp, 11 predicted proteins | sample 811231 | NCBI WGS metagenome assembly MDTE01 (sample SAMN05326651, study PRJNA326480) | marine metagenome | isolation source: seawater | place: Indian Ocean: Red Sea | collected 2010
GACCAATTTGGAACGTAGAGTCCAGCTCTTGAGGATTACTTCAGAATCTCGAGAAGAAGTGCGTACAGGCTGGGAGACAATATGCCACATCGCTAACGCTATGGGTGGTTCTGGATTCGATTATTCTTCATCATCGGAAATATTTTCCGAGATCTCACGTACCTTCAAAAATTATGCTAATTTATCGCATACTCAACTGGAATCAGGTGGCATACAGTGGCCGACCGTTGATGGAGATAATATTGGTACGCCAACGCTGTTCGCTGCTTCAGATGAACTGATTACTGTTATACCGCTGGATTATGACGAATTCGCTAATTCAGTTAGTGAAAATCAACTGATTTTCGCACCCGGACGGGTTCTAAGTCAGCCAGAGCGTGACGTTCAGATTAACAAGGCTGATGAAATGAATTACATTAGTCGAGAACAGTTTGTCCAGATCCATCCTGCCGACGGTGATGCGGCTGGAGTAAACGAAGGTGATGCTGTTTATGTCAAGCATGTAGACGGACACACACTTGCTTATGGAAAAGTTGTGTTCGAGTCTCCTCATCCAGGCTTGGTAGGGGTAACTACATTGTTCGGAGAACTTGCATCCAGAATCCACGACCTTGAAATTCCTGATTGGTCTCCTCATATGCCAAACTTAGGTTACTCAAAAGTTACTTTGGAATTAGTTACTAATGAACAGGAATCAGAAACGGCTGCTGACTGAACAATATTCACAGTTTTTACCACTGCGTCATGTTGATAACTAGTAAACTTAACTGAAGAAAAACTTATCGAGATAATACAAATCAACTGTTATAAGAAGGGGTGAACTGGAATGTCAAAACCGCAGGATGTCAACGACGCTGAATTCGGTACGGAAGTCATCGACTCTGAGATACCAGTACTCGTGGATTTTTGGGCTGAATGGTGCGGACCCTGCAAGATGATTGCCCCAGTGGTTGAAGAACTTGCAAGTGAATATCAGGGCAAGGCAAAATTCGTTAAACTTAACGTGGATTTCAACCCGGAAACCTCAGCGAAATATGGTGTTAGAAGTATTCCGACGTTGTTGATATTTAAGGGAGGCGCACCTGTTGGTCAGGTGGTTGGTGCGGTCCCTAAGCAACAATTACAGGCACGGCTGGACGACGCGCTGGATGCTTAATGTTGTTTAAGTGATAGAGCACACTACTAAACTGTATTACAAAGTCCTCAGCCAAATTAATGAGCACCTTTAACTTTTTATAGTTACGTTATCTGGTGGGGGAGTGGATGGGTCCCGGTGGACCTTGCGGACTTCAACTCCGTTGGCGTGCGCCCTTCGGTGTGCGCGGAGGGTTCGACTCCCTCGCACTCCCGCCATAAATCCAACTTGGCAAAACATTATCTCTGTAGGAGTTCAACTGTGCTATATAAAACACTCGGCAATACAGAAATTGAAGTGTCGGAATTTGCTCTCGGTTGCTGGCCATTTGCTGGTGGGAAAGTTTGGGGCCCTCAGGATGATTCACTGTCTATCCAAACGGTTCACGCTGCTTTAGCCAACGGGATAAACTTTTTTGATACGGCCGAAGGTTATGACGATGATTCACATTCCGAGGAAGTATTAGGACGAGCACTTTTAAACCGACGATCACAGTCTGTAATTGCTACAAAAATCAGTCCAACACATTTAATCCCAGAATCAATCGAAAAAACGTGTGATGAAAGTCTGCAAAGACTTCGAACTGATTACATCGATCTCTACCAGATTCATTGGCCTAATCACTCTGTATCAGTTGAAGATTCATTGGATGTTTTGCTGCGATTACGTGATGCGGGCAAAATTCGCGCTATCGGTGTTTGTAATTTTGGGATACAAGACCTCTCAGATGCACTGGACGCGTCCGAAATTGTAACTAACCAACTGCCATATAACCTCTTGTGGAGGCCGATAGAACGTGAAATATTGCCTAAATGCTTAGAACACAACGTCGGTCTGATTTGTTACAGCCCACTTGCTCAAGGATTGCTTGCAGGGCGATATGCGTCGCCTGATGATGTCCCTGATGGGTTGTCGCGTTCTCGCTTGTTTAACGGTAATCGACCATTAGCTACGCATGGGGAAGAAGGCGTAGAAGCCGAAACCTTCAACGCAATTTCCGAAGTCGTTTCATTGGCTGATGAGATGGGACAACATCCCGCCAAAATATCATTGGCCTGGGTTCGGTCAAGGCCTGGTATAACTGCCCTTCTTGTAGGGGCAAGATCTCCGCAAGAGTTAGATTTGAATATACCTGCTTTTGATTATTCATTACCACCATCTGATGTTGATCGCCTATCGTCGATAACGGATTTAGTCAAACATAAACTTGGGACAAATGCCGATATGTGGAATGCTGATAATCGTATGCGCTAATTGGGACTTAACGATGTTCCCTAAAATCAGTTGTTTAATTTGCCAAAGAGAAGTTTCTCGCAGCTAACTGGGCAATATGTTGACCGATAACCAGCGAAGATGTGGCACCAGGAGAAGGAGCATTCAACACGTGGATAGCACGGTGTGATTCTTCAATCCTAAAATCGTCAATTAAATTGCCTGAACGATCGACAGCTTGTGCTCTCACACCAGAACCTGTTCCCGCAAGATCATCGGCAGATAATTCCGGGACTAGTTGTTGCAGACTGTCTAAAAATACTCCTTTTCGTAATGATCTGTTGATTTCCCATAATCCTGTTTTCCACTCGCGGACACTCATTTTCCAGAAACCAGGGAAAGTTATGGTGCGCATAAAGTCATTTAACGAAAAATCACGTTTGCGATAGCCTTCGCGTTTTGCTGCCAGTACTGCGTTAGGGCCTGCCTCTACCCAACCTTTCATTGTCTGAGTGAGGTGTACACCCAAAAAAGGGAAGGCGGGATCAGGCACAGGATATATAAGCCCTTTCACAAGAAATTCGCTTTCTTTTCTGAGCTTGTAATACTCTCCTCGGAAGGGAATTATTCTGAGATCTGTTTGCACCCCCATCGTTTCGGCTACTAGATCTGAATGCAGTCCTGCGCAATTTATTACACTTGAGCATTCATATTCTCCATTTTTGGTTTCAAGGATAGTGGTTGAACCTATTGCCCTTGATCCGGTCAAAGTAGAATTGAAGAAAATTTTTCCACCCAGTGATTTGACACGATCTGCATAGATTGCAGTTACATTACGATAATCAACGATGCCGGTCCCGGGTGCATATAACGCCTTACGTGCCCTGACATGCGGTTCGATTTCTAACATTTCTTCTTGGTTGACAAATCTCAGTCCTTCGACTTGATTAGCTGTTCCACGTTCTTCAAGGGCTTGCAGGCGTTTTTCACCTGCGACATCTGTAGCAACAATGAGTTTTCCACAAGTTCTTACCGGTATTTCGTTCTCTTGGCAAAACTGAGTCATTGATGCTCGTCCCGCCACACAAAACTTGGCTTTCAATGAACCAGGTTTATAGTAGATACCTGAGTGTATGACCCCAGAATTATGCCCGCTTTGCTGACTACCCTCTTTGCTGTCTTTTTCTAAAATGGCAAGATTGATATTTGGAAACTGCTCTAGCAATTTCATGCCCGTTGCCAATCCAATTATTCCGGCACCGATGATCACAATGTCATATTTAGTAGATGGCACTGGTTACTTGTTCCCGATTTAACCTAATATATATAGCAACTATCATAGTCACGAACACTTTTTAACGCTCCGCTAAACCGCTTATATATCAAGGGAATCTGATAATTTTTGCTGATGTCTGAAACCTCAAATAACAATCTAGGTACCAGGTCGGTCACTCTTTTTGCAACCTGCATGGTTGATCAAATCTCCCCTTCTGTTGGTGAAAGTACCGTTGAGGTTCTTGAGCACCTCGGTCTCGACGTGAAATTTCTCGACGAACAAACTTGCTGCGGGCAGCCTGCATTTAACAGCGGGTTTCGCTCAGAATCTGAACCTGTAGCCCAACGGTTTCTGGAACTTTTCGAAAAAGTTGATGGTCCAATAATCGTACCTTCGGGATCATGCGCAGCTATGGTTAGAAATTTTTACGCCGATCTATTCAGGCATGATAAAGGTCTTGTAGAGCGGGCAAGAACTTTGAGTGAACGGCTTTATGAATTCACAGAGTTCATTCACCGTTTTTTCGGATCTGACGCTATTACCGGCATATGTGATGATCGAGTCACATATCACAAATGTTGCCATCTATTGCGTGAAGTTGGAATTGATGAGCAGCCCATCGAAATGCTTTCTAACATTGAAGGTCTCAAGATGGTGCAGATGAATCGATCTGATGTTTGTTGCGGCTTTGGTGGAGCCTTTTCAGTGAAAATGCCAGATATATCATCTGCCATTTTGGACGAGAAACTCGACAATATTGAAGCAACTAAAGCGAATCGTGTAGTGGCCGGAGATATCGGATGCATTTTCCAGATCCAAGGAGGTCTTAGGCGTCGGGGATCAACCACACGGGTACTTCATCTCGCAGAAATTCTTTCCGAATCTATTCGCAACGCCAAAACAGGAAAGGTTACTGAGTGAAACCTCTCACCATTAACTTTCGTTCAAAAGCCGCTCAAACAATCGGTGATGAACAGGTTCAGAATTCGTTAGAACATGTTTACACAGGTTTTTACCGGGGAAGGCTTAACGCTGCCGCCGATACCCATAATTGGGAAGAACTACGTACTAAGGGTAAGGCTATAAAAGACCATACCATCGCTCACTTAGATCATTATTTGGAGATGTTCAGCGAAAAGGTCGAGGAAAACGGTGGGAATGTTTTTTTTGCCGACAACGCTGATGAAGCTCGCCAGTACATCACCGAATTAGCCACAGATCGTGATATTGAAACGGTTATCAAGTCGAAATCCATGGTTTCAGAAGAGATGGCTCTGGCCGAAAATATGAATGAATCAGGATTTGAAACAATAGAAACTGATCTTGGGGAATACATTATTCAACTAGCGGGAGAGACCCCGTATCACCTGATTGCGCCAGCAGTGCATAAATCCCGTAAGGATGTAGCAGAATTATTGGACAAGGATTTTGCGGATGGAGATCGAGTCCCTGATGCGACGGAGTTGACTATGCTGGCTAGAAAACAGCTCCGGGATGTTTTCGCTCGCGCTGACATGTCTGTGACTGGTGTGAACTTTGCTGTAGCAGAGTCAGGCTCTATCGTCCTTGTAACCAACGAAGGCAACGGAAGAATGTCGACAAGTGTTCCTCGAGTTCACGTTGCTGTCATGGGTATGGAGAAAATCATACCGTCAATTCAAGATCTTAGTACTATGCTGAGAATTCTTATAAGGTCGGCAACTGGTCAGCGTATTTCCACATATGTGACGATGGTAAACGGTCCTAAAACACCCGACGAAGAAGAAGGACCTGAAGAATTTCACGTAGTGATTATGAACAATGGTCGTCATAAACTTCTTAAAGATCCGTTTCTACGAGAGTCTTTGAATTGCATTCGTTGTGGAGCATGTTTAAATGCCTGCCCGGTATATCGGAAGGTTGGAGGACATGCTTATGGATGGGTTTATCCAGGGCCAATAGGCGCTATCGTAACGCCTGTAATAACGGGTCTCAAGGATGCCAATAATCTACCGGCTGCTTCATCATTATGTGGAGCCTGTCATGAAGCATGTCCCGTTAAAATAAACATTCCCCGAATGCTATTAGAACTTAGACACAAAACAGCCGAAGGCTTTTCCGATCCTAATGAACGGACGTCTAAATTCGCCGAACGTGCTATTTGGAAGGCATGGCGAACAGGGATGATGGGGCGAGGTCGTTTCGATTGGGGAGCACGTCTAGCGTATCTGTTAATGCGACCGTTTTCCATCAACGGTTGGATCAAAAAGGCTCCGCCGCCTATCTCAGGTTGGACGTTGTCGCGCGACTTCCCATTGATCGCTGGTGAATCTTTGAAATCTCGACTTAACCGTCGGCGCAAAAAGGACATTTGATGACCGCTAAGGTCCGTTTCATTAATCAGGTGACTAAAGCTTTAGGTCGAACAAAGATAATTCGTCCTAAGGAAAATTATGCCACGGCAATTTTTGAAGATAGGAATCTGGCGAGTTCCAAAGCTGCGCAGGCACTCGAGGATGCCAAGGCGATGACGACAACATTGATTGACCAGATGGTTGAATCGGCTGATGAGGCTGGATGGAAAGTTCACCGTACAAACAATTTTGAAGAATGTGCTGAGCTTATTGTCAGTATTTGTGAAACCCATCGCGCTAAATTTGTTTTACGCTCTGCGCACAGTGTCTTAACTGATATTCCATTAGACAGCGCTTTGAGTGCATCTGGAACGGTTTTGGAGATAACAGAACATTCATCAAAAGGTAGTAATCAACAGATTGAGAAATCCAAGTCTGCGGCTTTCAATGCAGACGTGGGAATCACGGGTGTAGATTATGCCATCGCCGAAACAGGGACAGTTGTACTACACCCACGTGCAGGAGTTTCAAGGCTTCTATCCTTGGCACCACCAACCCATATAGCAGTACTGCGTCCTGGGGATGTTTTAGCGTCCCTTGACGAGTTATTTGCCATTCAAAGGGGCGATTTCCTAAATGGGAAACTTCAAGGTTCTATGAATCTGATATCCGGTCCTAGTAAAACCGCGGATATCGAAGGTACAACCGTCACGGGGATACACGGACCACTGGAAGTCCATCTGATCATCGTTGAAAATGATCAATATTGAACCTACGATTTTAGGTCAACAGCGCGACAGGCTTCTTCAGTCGCAATAGCAACAAGTCTCTTGGTATCTTCCATCGCCGCTTTTAATGACATTGGTCGATTGACGAGACTAAAAACGGCATCAATTCCGTGTTGGTGAACTTCTCTGAATCCAGCACCAAGTGAGCCCGCTATACCGATAACTGGAGTGCCATGCTTTTTTGCCCGTTGAGCAACAGCTACCGGTGATTTATTGAAAACTGTGGATCTGTCAAATTGACCTTCCCCCACGATGACTAGGTCTGCATCTACAAGGTGTTCTTCCAGAGAAACAGATTCCAACACGATGTCCGCCCCGAGTCGCAACCGCGCATCAAAAAATCCCATCAAACCAGCACCAAGGCCACCGGATGCACCAGCGCCAGGTATTTCAGCAACGTCAGTGTGCAAGTCCTTTGCAATCACATTGGCATAATTGGCCAATGCCGCATCAAGTTCCTGGACATCTTCAAACGTGGCTCCTTTTTGAGGACCGAAAATAGCTGAAGCACCACGCGGACCGCAAAGAGGATTGTTTACGTCGCAAGCGACCACTATATCCGCGTTATGCATACGCGGATCCATGCTCGAAAGATCAATTGTAGCCAGACGTGAAAGGGCGATTCCACCGCGTGGTAATTCTTCCCCGTTTTCGTCAGTGAGCTTCCCACCCATGGCCTGAATCATTCCTGCCCCACCGTCGTTTGTCGCGCTTCCGCCCACGCCGATGATGAAATTACTGAATCCCGCATCAAGGGCTTCAATGAATAGTTGTCCAATACCAAAAGTGGAAGCATGACGAACATCTCGTTCTTCAGGGTTCAAACGAGCAAGACCCACCGCGTTCGCAATTTCAATCACTGCCGTGGATGCGTTTCCCAGCGCGCCCCATTCCGCCGTTATTGTTTGCCCGATAGCATTTTCAACCTTTGCAGTGCGCACTTCACCGCCTGAACTATCCACTAAAGCCTGCAAGGTGCCATCTCCACCGTCTGCAACGGGAATTAATACCGTTTTGGCTTCCGGCCACACGCGTTTCACGCCCAAAGACATAGCTTCGGCGATCTCCATGCCTGAGAGACTCTCTTTGAAACCTTGAGGTGCTATAACGATTTTTTTCATGTTCAAAATTATAGCCAGTTACCAGCACTACTCATATCAGATTGTATGGGTTAACCGTTTAGTCACTGCTAAACTCACACCGTTCATTTAAATATCCACTATTCAATATCATGACCGACACTAACGTTTTAAAAACAATTTTTTCAAACGCTATCGACGGAAGAATAGATGAGGTCAAACGGCTCACTCTAGATATCTTGCACCATCCCGAAACTGGTTATAGAGAATACCGTACATCCCGATTGGTTGCTGATTGGTTTCGAACGAATGGATTTCACGTTCAGACAAATGTAGCCAAAACAGGGGTGATAGCGACAATTGAAACAGGGAGGGCGGGTCCTCATGTTGCGGTGCTGGGCGAACTGGATGCATTGATAGTTCCTGAGCATATATACGCGGCCCACGAAACGGGCGCAGCGCATGCCTGTGGGCATCACGCCCAAATAGGTTCAATGATAACCGTTGCAGCTGGATTGCTTACTGAATCTGTTATCAAAACTCTAACCGGCAAAATTAGTTTCATGGCCACACCTGCAGAGGAATACATAGAACTGGGCTATCGCCAAACATTGGTTGACAACGGTGAAATAGAATTTTTTGGAGGCAAACAAGAATTCATCAAACTTGGCTTTTTTGACAGTGTAGATATCGCGATGCTTACTCATACGGGCAGTGAAATCGCTGGAACCTTAGGAATTGGTGGCTCTAATAATGGAATGGTTGGTAAAACCGTTAGGTACATAGGTAAAGCGGCACACGCCGGCGGTGCACCACATCTTGGAATCAACTCATTAAATGCAGCACATCTGGCGTTAGCCGCTATTCATGCACAACGAGAAACGTTCCGCGAGTCAGATACGGTTAGAGTTCATCCAATTATCACTAAAGGCGGAAGTGCGGTTAATTCTGTTCCCAGTGATGTCAGAATTGAAACATATGTCAGAGCATCTAATGTTCCAGCGATCTTAGTAACGTCTCAGAAGATCGATCGAGCATTTAGAGCTGGAGCACTTGCCACAGGAGCTGCTGTCGAAATCACCACAAATCCAGGATATTTACCGGCCAAATATGATTCCGCTTTAACGGAACTGTATCGCCTGAATGCATCGTCATTGATTGGTCACGACAACATCATCCAACTCAATCATGGGACTGGATGTACTGATATGGGAGACGTCAGCCAAATTATTCCCGCGATACAGCCAACCGCTAACGCAACCACTGGAAGTGGGCACGGGGTGGATTATCGGGTTGAAAACTATGAACTGGCTATAACCAAAGCAGGGAAAGCCATGGGCATGACATTGATTGATCTGTTAACAGCAGATGGTGCAAAAGCTAGGGATATAGCGGGTTCATTTGATGCCCCGATGACAATTCGCGATTACCTGCATCGAATGCGCAGTTTTCGTTCTCGCTCCACTTATCAGGAATAATCTATATGAACGTGCCAAATTTGGATGAATTGCGATCTACTGTAAGTCGATTGATTGATGAATCTAGCGAAGACATGATTGCTGCGGCCAAGTCTGTGTACGCTATGCCCGAAACCGGTTTCAACGAACACAAAACTTCGAGATTCGCACAAAAAAAATTACAACAATTGAATCTAACCGTTGAGACAGGGATAGCCATAACCGGACTGAAGGCTGTGATCGAAGGGAATAAACCTGGCCCGACAATTGCCGTGATAGCAGAACTCGACGCACTAAGGGTCCCATCTCATCCTGGGGCTGATAGCAATTCTGGGGCGGCGCATGCCTGTGGGCACCATGTACAAATCGGGGCATTGCTGGGAGTGGCCACAGCGCTGGTTAATCCTGAGGTCAAACATTCGATTTCAGGTAATGTTGTTTTTATTTTGACACCAGCTGAAGAATTCATCGATATCGAGGAGCGATTAGTTAGAAGAAAGAATGGTGAAATAGAGTTTTTGTCCGGCAAACAAGAAATGATTCGTTTGGGAGCATTCGATGGAATAGATATGGCAATGATGATCCATGCTTCAAATGACGATGGTAAAGGAACTTTCACTGTCGGTGGCACAACGAATGCTCATGTAACACACCAGGTTCGCTACATGGGAAAATCTGCACATGCTGGTGGTGCACCGCACAAAGGAATTAATGCATTGCAAGCCGCAATGATTGCCAACGCAGCAATAAACACCCAAAGAGAAACCTTGCCAGAAGATTATGTCGCAAGAGTCCATGGAATCATCTCAAGCGGAGGCACTTCGGTTAATGCTGTCCCCGACGAGGTGCTCTATGAAGGCCGTGTTAGAGCTGGATCGATTGATGCTTTACGTGTAGTAGAAGAGAAAGTGATTAATTGTTATAAAGCTGGCGCTTTGGCAATGGGTGCTACGGTTGAGATCCAAAGAGTCGCCGGATATCACCCTCTCACTCAAAGCGATACGATGGAAAAAATATTTATCGAAAGCACAAACCACTTATTCAAGCAACATCCCGTCATATCCGAGCCCAGAGATCGGAACTATGGGGGATCAACCGATATGGGAGATCTGAGTAAAATAATGCCGGTTATACATCCGTACACTAAATCCGCTTCGGGTATTGGCCATGGTGAGGATTACATTATTGAGGATTACAACACGGCAGTGGTCTCTTCTGCAAAAGCCATGGCGGCAACTGTACTCACACTGCTACATGACGATGGACTAAAGGCCAAAGAAACGCTAAACAAATTCCAGCCTTATTTCAGCCCGAGCCAGTACGTGAAATATCAACGTGAGCGTTTCACCACGACTATTTATCGATCTGAGTAACGAAAAACGAACAGTTCCGGTCCAACCAAGTTAAATTGTTCGGCTAATTTAGCTTGTAAAACGGTTATGGATTGTTAAAAACTAATCTCTCGCGGCTCTCCTATCAAAGATTCCGTTTCAATGATTTCTATCACACGATTTACTGCTTGATCAAGTTGGTGTTCTTTGTTTGTCACAGTGAAATCGAATTGTTCAGCTTGGCTGATCTCTTGTGTAGCAGCAAGCAACCGTTTGTTCATTTCAATTTCTGTATCGACACCCCGGTTTTTGAGACGGGATCGAAGAACATCCAAAGATGGTGGGAGTATGAAGATCAGAAGTGCCTCAGAAATTATCTCTTTTAGGCGTTTTGCGCCCTGTACGTCCACACGAATGATGACATGTTTACCAGCTGTAAGAGCATCACGGACTTGCGCTTTAGGCACACCATAATAATTATCGTACACCTGGGCCCATTCAAGCAATTTGTTGCATTGTATTAAGTCTTTGAAATAATCAACCGAAACGAAATTATGGTTGATTCCTTCTTTTTCCCCTGGTCGGGGCGAACGAGTGGTGGTTGTGACAACGAAGTGAAATCCCAAACGTTTTGAATCAATCATCTGATCGATGATCACATCTTTTCCTACTCCCGAAGGCCCTGAGATTACAACCACTAGAGGCTTTTCGGTTGATCCTTGTTCGTTATCCAACCAGTCCGCCAAGTTCTCTTATAGTTTGCCAAAATCCTGGGTAGGAAATTGCAGCCACATCAGGGTCTGAGATCGTGATTGGATGCTCAGATATCAACCCGGCTATGCCTAAACTCATTGCAAGCCTATGATCGTCATAGCTTTGGAAGCAACCGCCGTTAATTTTTTGATTCCCCTCAATGATCATGCCGTCAGCAGTGCCTTCAATGTTAATGCCTGCCGATCTCAGCCAAGATACGCTCGATTCGATACGATCAGACTCTTTTACTCTTAATTCTTGAGCATCTTTTATAACGGTCTCGCCGTCTGCCACAGACGCGGCTACCGCTATGACGGGTATTTCATCAATTAGTAGTGGCACTGTTTCACCCGATAATTCGATACCCTTAAGGTCGCTTGTTCGTATCAAAACATCTGCAACAGGCTCGCCAGCAACTTGTCGTTCATCCGTCAACTCCACCTGAGCGTTCATCATGTTAAGTGCAGTGAGGATTCCAGTTCGAGTTGGATTCACTCCTACATTTCGTATCAGTAATTCGGCATCGGGATGGCATGCTGCCGCAATCATCCAGAAAGCCGCACTGCTTATGTCGCCCGGCACCTCAACGTCAATGGTTTCTAATTCGGAGGGTTGGAGAATTAGGTCTAATCCTTCTTTTTTCAGTTCTGCTCCCATGGACGTAAGCATTCGTTCAGTATGATCTCTCGATTCAGCAGGTTGAGAAAGTCTGGTTATTCCATCTGCTCGCAAGCCTGCTAATAAGAGACATGATTTCAGTTGCGCCGAAGCAACCGGCATCTTGTAATTGATGCCTTTCAGATAACCCCCATGAAAAATCAGAGGGGCCAATGTGTTATTAGCACGACCGGAAATTTTGGCTCCCATGTTTGTTAATGGGTTCACCACGCGTCCCATTGGTCGAGTTTTCAGCGATTGATCGCCGGTAAGTACAGATAAAAAACTCTGACCGGCGAGTATTCCAGCCAACAAACGGGTGGTTGTGCCACTATTACCTGCATCTAAAATATCGGCAGGTTCCACCAGACCTTGCAAACCGACACCTTTGACCGTAAGACTATCTCCAACCGCGTTACCACCTGGCTCGCGAGTTATCTCCACCCCTAAGGCACTCATTATTTGTTCGGTGGATGAGCAGTCAGCGCCAGGGGAAAAATTTGTAATTTGTGCGGTTCCGCTATCGGATAGGGAGTTGAAAATAACGGCCCTGTGCGAGACCGATTTGTCTCCGGGAGAGATAATCTCACCACGAAGTGAACGGGGTCGTGTGATGGTAACTGACATCTGATTCCTATCAGTTCAGTTTACGTCTGTCATATTTCGTAGGATCCGGTTTTTTTTCTTTTCCACCACTCATGACTCCGGCTACCTTGCTGCCAAAGAAAAGGCTCATCATACTTTCACTTGACGAAGGTATATCGGTATCTCCTCCTGTGTCAGGTCGGCGATCTGCTACACCTGCCTCAAGACGAGCGCGCTGCTCCCATGCCTGTACAAATGAATCACTTAATATTCCATCCGAAGCAAATCTTTCCTCGTCATCCAGTAAACCATCTCGCATGGATCTAAGTCGTTCCATTACTTGGTCTATCCAATGGGCCAACATATCTGAATTGGTTACTGCTGCGCTTTGCGATGAGGCAGGGTCTGCAGATGCCGGTGTTGTAATTTGATCAAATTCCAGACCGACAAACCTGCTTATTTCAGACCAGGAAGGCGATGTGCTTACGGCATTCATGAGC
>MDTE01101957.1_pt1 | contig 13106 bp, 11 predicted proteins | sample 811231 | NCBI WGS metagenome assembly MDTE01 (sample SAMN05326651, study PRJNA326480) | marine metagenome | isolation source: seawater | place: Indian Ocean: Red Sea | collected 2010
AATATCCTAATAGGATCAAAAGATGAGTCACAAAAATTTATAATTATTATTTTTTTTACTGCTTTCTCTACTGGAATATTAAAAATTTTATTCAATAAAAAAACTATTAAAATCAAAAATATAGTTGCGGGAGTAATACTTGGAATTCCAAATTACTATAGTATATATTTTGTTTTGGATTCATTGAAAAATCTAGGGGAAACTGTAGTATTTCCAACACTTAATATAGGAGTTGTTTTACTTGCAACAATTATTAGCGTTTCTTTCTATAATGAAAAACTCAGTTATACAAATTGGATAGGTATATTCTTAGCTTGTCTATCAATAATCTTAATATTAGCGTTGTAAATATGCACCAATACAAAGAGATTTCTAAAAATAGTTCAGGTAAATACAAAGAAAAAAATAGCAAATTTATTTCATTTGCAATTAAGACAGAGAGCATTAAAGAAGTGAAAAACAATTTATTAATAATTAAAAAGAAGTATAAAGCTGATCATTATTGTTATGCATACGTACTTGGCAGAGATAAATCAATTATGTTTAGCAATGATGACGGTGAACCAAAATCTTCAGCTGGCAAGCCAATACTTGGACAAATTATTTCTGCAGATTTAACAAATATATTAATAGTAGTACTTAGATATTATGGTGGAATTAAACTTGGTTTCTCAGGGCTTCAAAAAGCATATAAATTGGCAACAAAAAATGTTTTATCTAATTTAGAAATAGTCAATAAAAAAAATAAAGAAAATATAAAAGTAAAATTTAACTACAGTGAAATTAATTCAGTAATGAAAATTATAAAGGACTACAATTTAGATATAATTTCAAAAACAATTGAAAATGAGTGTAAAATAATATTTGCTTGTAATACTGAAGACTTTGAGAGCGTAATTAGCAAAATAAGTCAAAATAATAAAGTTTTAATTGAAAAAAAATAATATGAATCTATTGAAAGAACTCTGCGAGATTAGATCAACATCTGGAGACGAAGAAAAAATTAAAAATTATCTTATAAATTATATAAATACAAATAAGAAAAAATGGAAAACACAACCTGTTTTGCACTACGGAAATAATTTTCAAGATAATATTATTATGGTGTTTGGCACCCCAAAAGCAGCAATATTTTCTCATATTGATTCTATAGGATTCACCGTTAGATATAATAATGAAATAATAAAAATTGGAGGTCCAGTTTGTGATGAAGGTATCGAGTTATGTGGAGAAGATTCAAATGGCTACTTTGAAGGTAAAATATTTAAGAAAAATAAAAAATTATATATAAAAAATGATCGTATTATTGATATTGGAACGAACTTAACATTTAAAGTTGATTATAGAGATAAAGAAAACTATATTCAATCAGCATATTTAGATAATCGTCTTGGTGTTTATAATGCGTTAAAAATTGCTGAATCACTTGAAAATGGAATAATAGTATTTTCAACATGGGAAGAACATAAAGGAGGATCTGTTGGATACCTAGGGAAATTTATTTATGAAAATTATCAAGTAAAGCAAGCATTAATTTCAGACATAACTTGGGTTACTGAGGGAGTGAGTCATGGAAAAGGGTGTGTTATATCAATAAGAGATAGTGGAATTCCAAGAAGATCTTATGTCAATAAAATTATAAGCATTGCAAAAAAATCAAAAATTGAATTTCAAGTTGAAGTTGAAAGCTCAGGAGGAAGTGATGGTAATGAGTTACAAAAAAGTAGCTATCCTTGGGATTGGTGTTTTATTGGAGCTCCTGAAGACAACGTACATTCTCCAGATGAAAAAGTGTACAAAAAAGATATTCAATCAATGATAGATCTATACAAAGTAATTATGCAAGAGTTGTAATAAATTATTAAAAATTTAATAAGAGTTTATATCTCTAATAATTCCATTAACATCAATAGTATCAGTAAAACTTGAGGTTGAGATATTGTATTTATATAAAGTACTTGGAGAATTATCAGAATCATTTATATACAACATATTTGATGAGGAAAAGGTAGTGTCAGATGTTGGATATTGCTCATTTTGAACAAACAAAACATCAGAAACAACATTGGTTAATTTACTAACAGACGTACCATTTTGATTCATACTATACACTCCATCTGAAGCAGTGAAAAAATAATATGAGCCTGCACTGTTGGAACGAAGGTTACGAGCACCATAGATATTATTTAAAGTTTGAGTCGAAACTACTTCTATGTCCCAAGGGTTTACTTTTACTAGAGAAGAAAATGTATTACTAGAAGTATTATTAGGGTCATATATTCCTTGACACAATATTTTTAAATCATTAATATTAACAGCAGAATTTGGATTATCACCAACATATAAGCTACCAGCTAAATCAGCTAAAGGGATTAAATCATCACTGTGATCGATAACAACTATTGTACTATCTTTTGTAAGGTCTGTCCCTCCTCCTCCATTCATGACAATTGTTCTGTAGTATCTTTTAATAACTGAAGTAGGAAAAGTATTTTCTCCAGTTTCAATATCAGAAATAATATCTAGTCTTTCTAAATCAACTAACTTTACTTTAGAATCTCCATTATCAACAACAAAAACTCTATTTCCAGGACTAACAAATTCTAGATCAGTTGCTTTATTAAAATAACTAACTTCACCTAAATTTTCTAAAGTATTAACATTAGCAACATTAAGTTGATTGTCAGATAAAATATATATTTTATTTGATGAAAATTTTATCTTATTTACATCAGATAAAGTTATACCATTAACATTTCTAAAAGCATTATTAATTAATGTATCACCATCATAAAACGAAATTCCATTGTCAGTCGCAATATATAATCCTCTTCCATAATCCTTAGCAAAATCAGGTTGAGTCTCATTATTTTCAGAACAAGAGAACAATAAACAGGATATAAAAACTAAAATAAAGTATTTCATAATTTTGTGTAAAGATAAAAAAGGCAGATTAAAATCTGTCTTTTTAAATATATAAATTAGTTAAAGCAATAGCTTCCAGGAATTATTCCAGTTTGTACAGAATCTAATAAATTTCCAATTTCATCATATGTATAAGACCATCCTTGTTGAACAAAATCTTTAGCATCTGAACAGTAAATATACCCATCATTAGATGCTAGAGAATAAAAACCTTTATCTATAAAAACATCAGAAGATAAATTATCACTATAAACACTATGGGCAACAACTGAAGAATTACTAGAAAAATATAGCATGTCTTTCGTCTCATTTATAACCAAATTAGATACGTTAGTTCCCAATGGAAAGTCAATTTTAGATTCTACTGAGTTGTTTACAATTTTAACTAAACTTCCTTGAGTTTGTGATATAATAGACCAGTCTACTGGGTCATACTGTGTGTAGCCTCCAGAAAGAACCCAAACATTTCCATTCAGATCCTCAACAATTGAATTGGGCTTATCTCCAACATTAATTGTTGATACTACATTATCGGTAGTTATATCAATTACTGAAACAGTGTTATCAAAAGACCAACCACCATTATTACAAACATATGCATATTCTCCATTAGAAAATATAGATTCAGGTCCATTACCACAATTTATAGAACCAGAGAATGAGCCACTATTCAAATCTAAAATATGTACCATATTATCGCCCCAAGAGGAAATATAAGCCTTATTTTCATTAACTTGATGAATAATTCTAGGACTATTTACACTTAAAGTATATTCATACTTCATTGAATCTCTGGAAGCGACTTCTATTTTTGATGAGTTATTTACAACAATATAAAGCTTGTCATTAATAATACTCATAGATTGAACCACATCTCCTAGCAAAAAAGAATTATTAGTTTCAAAAACATTCTGTTGAACATCTCCGCTAGGGCTAACATAAGTAATTGAACCATTTCCAGTTCCGAAATTACCTTCATTTGTAATAAAATAACCTCCTTCATAAAGACCTCCTCTGTTAATTGGATCAGTTGAATCTTTACTACAACTATGTAAAAAGATGACTAATACTGATAATAATAATAAATTTTTCATTTTTTTCATTTTTAATTTAGTTAATAATTATAAGTTAGAGTTATTAAATACTCTCTTCCGGGGTTCGGATAGTTTAAGTAAGTCTGATATTGTTTATTAAGACAATTCTTCAATTTAAAGTCAAATACTAAAGGAGCATCTCTTCTAGTCCCAAAGTAAAAATCTAGAAGAAAAAACGCATCTAGATAGCTATTAGAATTAAATGCATAAGAAGTTATTACACGTCCTGTATATGAGCCAATCAAAGAAAAAATATTTTTATTTAATTTATATGATAAAATAGATGCAGATTTATGTAATGGAACATACCTAAGTTGCTTATTGTATGAATTATCGGATGAACCATTATATGAAGTATTAATTGATTTAGTAAAATTATAAGAAGTTGTCAACGTAAAATTATGAAATCTTATTTTCGATGAAGTTTCAAGCCCTTGACTTAAAACAGAATTGATATTTAATGGTTGCCAAATAGAATTATTATTTTGCCAAACGATCATATCTTTAATATCTAAATTATATCCAGTAATTCTAAACAAAATATTATTAGTAATAATATCAAATCCAATCTCATAATTATAGCTAGACTCAGGAACTAAATTTATATTTCCTTGAGAAGAACCAGTGTTCCAATACCTATCATTAAATGAAGGAATTCTAAAATTGGAGTTATATTTCAATCTAAAATTTATAAAATCGGCTATTTTTTTTTCTAAAGAAAAAGTTGGAGTAGAAGCAATATTAAAATCTGAATGAAACTCTTTTCTGATTGAGGCATTAAGTTTAAACGATTTTTTTTTATATTGAATTGATGAGAAAACTGCAGTTTGTACAGTAGAGATATCCCTTCTTGTATAATTATTATTTCCTATAGAATTGTTAGATAATAATGTTCCAAAATTTAAAAGAAAATCTTTAAAAAAATAGTTTATATCCATATCTACAATATGACTTCTGATGTTGTAATAACTATTAATGTTTTTAGAAAGCTCTGTGTATCTGAAGTTTTCAATAAGATAAGCATATTTAAATTTTAAAACAAAATCACTAAATATATTTTTTGATGAAAACAGAAACCTATCTGAATTATCATACTGCATTGCATCACTAGAGCTAACAGTTAGATTCTGAACAACTTCTCTAATATTATTTAAAGACCAAATTTTAAAAGAAAAAACATTGTTTTTATTGTAGATATAGTCTAAATATATTTTTTTTTGGTCAGAACTAATAGATCCATAATTATTAATTTCTAATGGATTATTATACTTTGATGTATTGATATATCTAAAATTATTTTCATCCTCTAATTCACTAATGAAAAAAAGTATCGATAATTTATTATTTTTATTTACTGCACTTAAAGATTTATTAGAAAATCCATAACTTCCAAGTTCATAACTAAAATAGGAACTAGAGTTAGACACTAAATCAGAATCTAGATGAATACTACCTCCAATTGCTCCGCTACCATACACAGAACCATCTCCTCCATATTTAATTGTCATTTTTTCATTATTTGAGTAAGGAGCAATTGAAAAATCAATTAAACCATTTGCCAATGAATTAAGTGCTATCCCGTTCCATAATAAAAGTGTGTGTGAACTAGAAGTTCCTCTAAAAGTTGGAGTTGACAAACTACCATACTGTTTCATATAAAATGATGTGTAACTTGATAATAAATCAGATAAACTATAAGAATTAGAATTACCTATGACATCAGAATTTATATTTTCTATATGATTCGCTGTACTGTAGGATTTAACTTTAGAATCAATTAAAGTTACTTCAGGTAAGAAAATGGAATCTAGCTCATTTTCAGCAAATAAACTGAAATTGAACAACATACATAATATGTAGATATATTTATATTTCATCTTTAATTGTTTTATTCCAGAAACAACTTAAGTAAATAAATATAGCAGGTCTTCTGACTTAGTTCACTTAATAAACCTTCCCATTTAAATAAACAGTGGTATAAATATTAAGCTAAAATGAACTTCACAGCTTCTGGTAAAGTTGGAGAATTTCACTCCATTCCCATTTTAAGTACTATTACACTATAATTTGAGCAAAGATATAATCAATAAATAAAAAAAGGTAATTTTTAAAAATAATTATGAAAAAATTGAATCTGCGATCAATATTGCATCATTTAATTCTTTATTGTCAATATTAATATGGCTTTTAAAGAGAGGTATGATTTTTTCTGTTGGAATATTACCTACAAGCTCATCTTTTGCCATAGGACAACCTCCATAACCTTTAATAGCAGAATCAAATCTTTTACAACCACTATTAAAAGCAGAAGTTATATTTTCTTGCCATTTATTGGGCCTAGAATGAAAATGCGCACCAAACTCAATACCATCGAATTCTTTATTTAAACTGGTAAAACTAGTTTCTATAAGTTCTGGAGTAGCAGTTCCGATTGTATCAGCTAAAGAAATAACTTTAATATCTAAATTATGTAATCTATAAACAAAGCTTAAAATCATATCAGGATCATATAATTCACCATAAGGGTTACCATATGCCATTGATAAATATACTACTAGCCTTTTGTTACTTTTTTCAACTAAATTTTGCATCTCGGATACTAAAGAAAAAGATTCTTCAATTGACTTATTTGTATTTCTTTTTTGAAAAATATTAGAAATTGATAGTGGATACCCAACAAATGATATTTTATTATAGCTACAAGCCTTTTCTGCGCCCTTATAATTAGCAACTATTGATAATAATTTGGTCATAGTATTATCAAGATCTAAAGAATCTAATACAATTGCAGTATCTTTCAATTGTGGAATAGCTTTAGCAGAAACAAAACTTCCAAAATCAATAGTGTCAAAACCTACGTTCAGTAATTTGTTAATATACTTGATCTTTAAATCTGTAGATACAAATGTATCCAAACCCTGCATTGCATCTCTAGGGCACTCAATGATTTTCATTCTCTAAAATAGCTTTATTAATCTCTTTGATAATTTGAGGTCCCTTGTAAACAAATGAAGTATAAATTTGTACCAAGGTGGCTCCGGCTTTTATTTTTTCAATTGCGTCCTCTGCAGAAAAAATACCTCCTACACCAATAATTGGTATAGAGTTATTTGAATTTGAAGATATATACCTTATAACATCATTTGATCTGTCTTTTAGAGGCATTCCACTAAGACCTCCGGGACCAATAACATTTACTTTACTTCTACTTGAATTTAAATTTTCTCTATTAATTGTTGTATTAGTAGCTATAATTCCATCAATTTTAGTTTCATTAACAATTTCAATTATATCATCCAATTGAGAATTTGTCAAATCAGGAGCAATTTTTAAAAGAATAGGCTTCCTTCTTGATTTATCACTATTAATTACTTGTAAGCTATTTAGAAGCTCTTTAAGAGGTTTTTTCTCTTGCAACTCTCTAAGACCTGGAGTATTAGGTGAACTTACATTCACGACAAAATAATCAACATAATCAAATAGAGAATTAAATGTTATTTTGTAATCATCAAAAGCTGATGCATTTGGAGTTATCTTATTTTTTCCAATATTACCTCCAATAATAATATCTGAGTTTCTTTTTCGCAACTTATTTACAATCTCTTCTACTCCTGCATTGTTAAATCCCATTCTATTAATTACAGCATTGTCATCTACTAGTCTAAATAATCTAGGTTTAGGATTTCCTTTTTGAGGTTTTGGCGTAACCGTTCCAATTTCTATAAAACCAAATCCGAAATTACTTAACTCATCAATTAGAATAGCATTTTTATCAAATCCTGCAGCTAAGCCTACTGGATTTTTAAATTTGAGTCCAAATAGTTGACGTTCGAGACCAGAACCGGAAATATTAAATAGGTCTCTAGTAATTTTACTAGCAAAAGGAATCTTAAATAAAATTTTAATAAGAATAAAAGAAATATTATGTGCAGTTTCAGCTGGAAATAAAAATAAAAAAAACCGAATTAACCTATACATTATTAAATTTTTACAAACTTAAATAATAATTTAAATTCTAAAGATCAATGATAAAATTTAATCTAGAAAAATTTTAATTGCAGCTTAACCTCCTTATCAGGGGGTTTTGTTGTTTATTATCGATAGTATATCAAATGTCGATCTCTATACGGCTTACCATCTCTATCAGTATAGTAATAAACAGAGGCTCTTTTTGTAACTCCGTAGTCATTTTTATAAGTATAATAAACCCTAAAGGTTATAATATCACCATCACTACTAATAAAAATGTCAGGTTCATTATCTTGAGGTCTAGAGGTTAATCCGTTAGGAAGATTATATTGAGTATAAAAAACAATATCATCAACTACGTCCCTAACTGTCTTTATTAAAAGAGAAGAATCTGATGTTGAAATATTCCATGGATCAACAGGATATTCATTACCATCATAATCAGTAAACTTAATATAAGCATCCTCTTCTAGCTCATAAGGAATATAACCGCTTTTCCATGCAGGCATACTATCATAATCTTCTTTAGTTATATCAGTACTCTCTTTAACCTCTTCTTTTTTTACTTTCTCTTTATTATCTTTTTTATCTTTTCTATCCTTATTACTGCATGAATACATTAAAGGAATGCATAATAATATAGGAAGCAGCTTCTTAATCATAATTATAGGTTTAGTTCTGTACAAACATAATGTAAATATCTAATTATAACTACAGTCATAAATACATATATACAACCACTATATAATCCAAGTCTTAACAGAACTTTAACCAATAAAAAAATTTAAATTATATGATTTTGTATTTCTTCAAATGATTTATCATCATAAAAGACGGTTATTTTACTAATGCCTTTTGTATCTACAGGATTGTTTAGTTCATTTATATTCATAAACCCAATACCAGAAATCAACCAATTTATATTAAAATTTGGATATGCTGACAGTAGTTTTTCTAAAAAATCTATACTTGGCTTATTTCGTCCGGATAAAATATGAGAAATTGTAGCTCTATTTACATCTAAATTTTTAGCTAATAATGATGGTTTTAATGCCATAGAATCCATCCAATTTTTTAATCTTTCATGCATATTTTTTGATTTACAAATTGTAAATAACAAATTTATAAAATTTAATCAAAAATATCGATAATGATATGAAAAAGCACCAATAAAACAAAACAAATACTTTATATAAAAATTATAAAGTACTGAAAAACAATAATTTAAAATTATTTTAATTTTAAATTAAAGTGTATTTGATTTTACAAGAAAAAAGCTAATAATATATGTTTACAAATGGAAACAAAAATATTTTTTTAACTGAAAAATTTAATACCAATAAGCAATGTGCGAGGCAACGAAGGTCCGTAAATAAAATTGCTATCTCTGAACTTAAATTGATCAAAATTATTTTGATATGAATTAGTAATATTTTTCACGCCAACGTTAATTTCAAAGCTCATACCCTTCTTCACAATATCTGAATAAGTAAAATTCAAACCAAAAGTTAAAAAATCTGGCGTTTTATAGTATTCATCTGTTTGAATATTGTATTCGCTTGCATAATGAACCAAATCCATAGAGCCAGTATAAACTAGATCGCTAGATAGTTTAAATTGATTATTAAAGAGGTATGTAAGATACATGTATCCGTAATTTTTAGGAGTTCTTAAAAATTTATCAGTCTTTTCTAGATCTTCTGAGTATAATATAGATTCATCGAATTTTGAATCTTGTATTGTATATCCTGATTGAAACTGAAATTTTTCATTCATATTGAACCTTAAATCTGCAGAAACACCTTTTACTAATGCTCCTCTCCCATTTATTTTTAAAAAAATATCTCCAAACGAATCCTCCCCAATATATTGCTGTGTAAACACACCTTCTATCCTTGTGTAAAAGGATTCAATTGTAAGACCATACACCATATTAACAAAATATTTATCAAAACTAAATGAAGCTGAATAACTATTAGAAGTTTCTTCTTTCAACATTTCATCTAGTAAAATCCTAGATACACCTCCACCTGCAAAGGACATGTGCATATCAGAGTCGAAGACTTGAGGTGCTCTAAATCCTGATCCATAATTAAAACGAAATTTATAATTATCATAAAAGCTAAATAAAAGAGATGATCTTGGATTAAAAACTAAATTATCTAGTAAAGAATGTCTATCAACTCTTAATCCAGATAATAACTTCAATTGTTTTAAAAGATTCAAATCAAATTGTAAAAAACTAGAATAATTATCAATTGACTGATCAACAACATAGTTATAAGCATTAATTTCATCATAAATTAAATCAGATATCAATTCAGTTCCAAATATTAATGAAGAAGACCGATCAAACAAAATATAATCCTTGTTATACTGGAATCCAAGTTGAGTTGTCTGACTATTCGAATGACCATATGGAGGATTCAACATAAACTGAACCTCTTCTTGGGTGCCAGAAGCAGGTTTAATTCCAGTATAATGCTTCCTATCAGTATTTTGATATGCAATATAGGAAACCAAAGACTGATCACTACTTAAATTTATTTCATAATCTAAGTTTGCAAGAAATATATTATGCTGTCTTTCCTCAGATTGTTCAGCAATATGCGGAGCAACATTAATCATTTCTCCTCCAAATCGATACTCGTAAACACTACCTATACTTCCTTCAATTTTATGATTTTTCTTAGGAAGATAGAAAAAATTTATCCCATATGTATTATTTCTAATCTCAGGCAATTCAGAATAGTTATCGTCATTATGATCATACATTTGCCTTTTTCTTGAGTTTACGAAAAAACTAACCCCTATATCATCAGAAACTACAACAGAAGAATTTCCCGACAATATATTATCTGTAGATAAACTATTAATCACATTGAAATTATAATTAACATTATAACTATTTAACGAGGGTCTTTTGGTAATTACATTTACCACTCCACCAATAGCAGAAGACCCATACAAAGAACTTCCACCTCCTTTAACAACCTCAATTCTTTCAATCATGTTTGAAGGCAATTGTTCAAGACCATACAAAGCAGTTAGAGGACTAAAAACAGATCTCCCGTTAATTAAAACTTGAGAATAACTGCCAGAAAGACCATTAATTCTAAGCTGAGTATAATTACATGTTTGACAATCAGTTTCTAGCCTTAGACCTGAAGAATAGTTCAATCCCTCCGCCAAGTTACATACAAGTAAATTAGCCAATGTGTTATTGTTAATAACATCAACATTTACCGGAGAATCTGATTTTCTTTTATAAGTTTTAGTACCTGTAACAACTATTTGATCTAAACTATATGATGATTCTTCAAGTTCAATATCCAAATAATTTACACCTTTTTTAATATAAATACTTGTATCTAAAGAGACTTTTCCAAGAGAGGAAAAAATTAGCTTATTTAACCCTATAGAAAGGTTATTTAACACATATTCTCCACTACTTGTTGAAGATGTTCCTTTTTCTGAATCTTTTGAGAATATGTTAACAAATTCAACTGGAATATTTTGTGATGTAACAATTCCTTTCAAAGTTTGTGACTGCACCCAAAATGAGCTTATAAAAAATATTAATAAGAGTATATAACGCATATATTTTTTTTGCAAATATCAATATATTTTAGACATGTCTAAAAATTTTTTTATACTAATTTAATTATTATTTTTGCCCTATGCTATCACTTACAGAAGAAAACTATTTAAAAGCTATATTTAGTCTAAGCAACTATAATGATGAAAGAGTGTCAACTAATGCCATTTCAGAAGAAATGGGCACTTCTGCAGCATCTGTTTCAGATATGCTTAAAAAACTATTAGATAAAGGGTATGTCAAATATGAAAAGTACAAGGGAGTAAGGTTAAGCTCAAAAGGAGTAAAAAAAGCCACTAATGTTTTAAGAAAACATCGATTATGGGAAACGTTTCTTGTTGAAAAACTTGAATTCAACTGGAGTGAAGTTCATGATATAGCAGAAGAACTAGAACATATAAAATCTAATAAACTAATCAATCGATTAGAAAAGTTCCTTGGCTATCCTAAATTTGATCCACATGGAGACCCTATTCCGTCTGAAAAAGGAAATTTTCCAAATACAAACACGATTTCGCTAGATAAAGTAAATATTGGAACCAATGGAAATGTAATGGGTGTTAGTATTGATGATAAACTATTCCTAGACTATTTAACGAAATTAAACATACAAATTGGCAGTAGAGTTCATGTATTAAATAAAAACGATTTTGATCAATCACTTACAATTAAAATCAATAATAAAACATATCAAATTAGCCATGATGTATCTAAAAACATATTAATCAAAAAAAGATAAATGGAAAATAGTCAATTATACGTGTGGTTTATTCATCAATCTCCAATAATTCAAGCTCTTATCGGCGGATTATTCACGTGGATTCTCACTGCTCTTGGAGCTAGTTTAGTTTTTTTCTTTAAAAGCAGTAACAGGAAAGTTTTAGACATGTGTCTAGGCTTTACTGGAGGGGTCATGATTGCTGCAAGCTTTTGGTCTCTTCTCTCCCCTGCTATATCTACAGTAGAAAAACAACAAGAGCTTGGTATCACAAATCTACCAATATGGTTTGCTCCAGCAATAGGTTTTTTACTAGGAGCGTTATTTCTATATATTCTTGATAAAAAAATTCCTCATCTTCACCTTTTTGAGTCAGTAGAAAATGCTGAAGGCCCAAAAACAGATTTAAAAAAGACAGAGCTTTTAGTACTGGCAATAGCACTACACAATATTCCAGAAGGTTTAGCTGTTGGCGTTGCTTTTGGCGCTTTAGCTCATGGAATGGAAATTGGAATAGGAATTGGAGGTGCAATAGCTCTAGCTATTGGAATGGGGCTGCAAAACGCACCAGAGGGATTCGCGGTTTCATTACCTCTAAGAAGACAAGGTTTTTCAAAATTTAAATCTTGGAAATGGGGTCAGTTATCTGCCATAGTTGAACCTATTTTTGCTGTAATTGGTGCAGCTATTGTTGTTTTAGTATATCCAATCTTACCTTATGCCCTTGCTTTTGCAGCCGGAGCAATGATATTTATTGTAGTGGAAGAAGTGATACCTGAAAGTCAACGAGGAGGAAATACAG
>MDTE01186589.1_pt1 | contig 13106 bp, 14 predicted proteins | sample 811231 | NCBI WGS metagenome assembly MDTE01 (sample SAMN05326651, study PRJNA326480) | marine metagenome | isolation source: seawater | place: Indian Ocean: Red Sea | collected 2010
ATTCGACATTATCCGTGGAACGGAATTTTGTGGTGGTGGTCGATCCACTCTGTAAATTACGCAAGGTTGTCTGGACAAAACCTGCCTGCCTTCCCTGTGTCCGGTGCAGCATTTCTAAAACTAAATGGGGAGCGCCTTGGTAGACAATGACGCGGCCTTTACGAATATCTGTGGGTGAAGCCATGTTGATTACTTTTTCTTGAGGAATATGAGCATGTGGGCAAACTGAATGGTTTAGTTTAAGTAATGAATAAGAATATTTTCTAGTCATGTCCTCTCAAAAGTCGACCATGGAATTTGTGTCCTGGAATGTTAACGGTTTGCGTGCCTGTCGAAAAAAAACTTTCGATATATTCATTGAAGATTATGAACCTGATTTTTTGTGCCTGCAAGAGGTCAAACTTAATCCTGATGTCATTCCAGAAGACGATTTTGGCTATTGCTTTCGTCACTATCATCTCGCTGAAAAAAGAGGATATTCTGGCACAGCTATCTTTTCCAAAGAAGAGCCACTCTCAGTTGTTGAAGACTTTCCTGATGCTAAGCATGTAGGGGAGGGGAGAGCCATTACTTGTGAGTATGATGGTTTCTATCTCGTCAATGTATATGTACCAAATTCCAAGAATGATCTTTCCCGTCTTGAATACCGATATGAATCTTGGGACCCTGACCTCCTCAATTACCTTATCAGTTTGCGTGAAAAGAAACCGGTCGTTCTTTGTGGTGACTTAAATGTGGCTCATCAGGAGATTGACCTGGCAAATCCTAAATCCAATCGAAATAATGCCGGTTTCACAGATGAAGAAAGAGAGGGAATATCAAATCTTCTTGCCGAGGGTTTTCTTGACACTTACAGACATCTATACCCTGAGAAAACAGGTGCCTACTCGTGGTGGAGTTACCGTGCAGGTGCCCGTAGTCGTAATGTGGGGTGGAGGATAGATTATTTTGTTGTTTCAGATGATCTTGCCACCTCGGTGAGGGAAGCAACTATTCACTCCAAGATTGAGGGGTCGGACCACTGTCCTGTAGGTCTGTCCCTTTTACGCGGGTAGGCTTGATTACTTTTAAGAATGGAAGAGTCAGAAAAGAAATTTTTTTTTGATCGGACTCTTGAGCTCGCTAATTTGGGGTGGGGGAATACCCACCCCAATCCTATGGTGGGAGCCGTGATTGTCGAGGAGGGTGAAATTGTGGCAGAAGGTTATCATCAACTGGCGGGTTCTGCTCATGCCGAGATGGAAGCAATCAAAAATCTTGGTCGTACTCCAAAAAAAGGGGCGTCTATTTTTGTGTCTCTCGAACCTTGCTCCACTACTGGTCGTACTCCTCCCTGTGTTAAGGGGATTCTTGATGCGGAAATAAAGAAAGTATACATTGGTACGACTGATCCCAATCCATCCCATTCCGGACGAGGAATTGAAATCTTACGGCAATCGGGAGTATATGTGGAAATGGCTTGTGAAGAATTTCAATCCCGGGCAACCCGCCTAAATTTTATCTTCAATCATAATATTACGACGGGAAACCCCTTAATCGCCTTGAAACTTGCAGAGTCTTGCAATGGTATGCTCGCAGAGATAAGCGGACAACCAAGCCGAATTACTGAAGATCTGGCCCGTTCAAATATGATGAAGTGGCGACGGTTGTTTCCCGCTATTTGCGTGGGTGCAGGTACAGTTCTGGCCGATAATCCCAACCTAACTGCCCGCTTAAAAGAAGAGATCTTTTGTCCGGTCCGTATTATTTTGGATGCAGCACTTTCCACTTTTGATGATGCTATCTCTTCTCGTACCATTTACACTGATGAATTTTTTTCAAAAACTAAGGTAATCACTACTAAAACTGGTACAAATAATGATATTGCGGTTAAGCGAGCCAATGAATTAGGAATTCATATTTTCGAGATAGAACAAGACGAATATGGGCGAATCGATCTAACCTCTCTAGGTAAAATTCTTCAGGAATTTGAGCTTAATGCACTTTTTTGCGAGGGAGGTGCTAAGATTGCACAATCACTGCTTGATCATTCCATGGTAGATTATTTATTTCAATATCGATCACCCAAAATTTTTGATGGTCCTGATGCTTTAAAAGCTCCCAAGCTTGATAATCTATCTATAACAGATTCCATTTCTCAGGAATTTGGAGATGATACTCTATTGCACGGATTTTTATGAAAACTATATACTTAGCCTCTGGAAATGCCCATAAGCTCCATGAATTACAAACCGCATTGGGTCAGGCCTCTTTACCAATTAAGGTATTGGGACCTAATGCTGTGGGCGGCATGCCCGAAGTCGAAGAGACGGGTTCCACCTTTGAGTCAAATGCCTTGCTCAAAGCACATGGATTGAGAGAGATTGGTCCAAAAGATGGTTGGTTTCTTGCTGATGATAGTGGGATTGAGATTGATGCTCTTGATGGAAGGCCCGGAGTTATTTCCGCTCGATATGCCGGATTGGAATGTGACGACGAGAAAAATAACGACAAGGTGCTAGAAGAAATGAAAGAAGTTTCTGAAAAAGATCGTTCATGCCGATTTCGCTGTGTGCTCGCCATAGTTGGTGAAAACCTAGAGGAGACTTTTTCCGGAGCTTGTGAGGGAGTACTTCTGTCTTCACGTAGAGGAAAAGGCGGGTTTGGATATGATCCCCTTTTTCTTCCGCATGAGAGTGACTCAACTTTTGCTGAGATTTCCTTGGATGAAAAAGCAAAGATTAGCCATCGGGCCCGAGCCTTGCTAAATTTGATACAATGGATATCCAAGCAACCTCTTAAAAAGTAAATATTTGATTAAAGCTAGTCTTGTAAGAGTGGCAAAGGATCGATAGTTTCATCCGCTTTTATCTCATGAATTCTCTAACTCCAGACCGTATTCGAAATCTTGCCATTATTGCTCATGTTGACCATGGTAAGACTACCCTGGTGGATCAATTGCTCAGGCATTCCGGTTCATTTCGCGAGAACCAGTCATTGGATGAGCGCGCAATGGATTCCATGGCTCAGGAGAAGGAACGTGGAATAACCATAAAGGCCAAAAATACATCCGTCCGTTGGGGCGAATATCTTATTAACATAGTAGATACTCCCGGTCATGCTGACTTTGGAGGCGAGGTGGAGCGAGTCATGAAAATGGTGGATGGAGTCATGCTTGTCGTTGATGCCTACGAAGGTCCTCAGGCTCAGACTCGTTTTGTATTGCAGAAGGCACTTGCAGCAGGACTCAATCCTGTTGTATTTGTCAACAAGATCGACCGTCCCAATGCACGACCTGAAGAGATGCAGGATTCGGTTTTAGAATTATTTCTCGAACTTGAAGCAAAGGAAGAACAGTTTGATGCTCCTTTTTTGTACGGCAGTGCAAAGGATGGATACGCCAGATTATCCCTTGACCATAAGGATAATGATATGCAACCTCTATTTCAGGCGATTGTGGATTCCGTTCCTGCTCCTCAGATTGAAGAATCAGATGATTTTCGAATGTTGGTTTCAAATGTGGATTGGTCTGACTATGTGGGCAGAATTGGAATAGGTAAGATACTATCAGGTACCGTAAAAGTGGGACAGCCGATCTGGCGATTACGTCAAGATGCTGACCCTATCCGCGGAAAAGTCTCGAAAGTTTTTGAGTATTCTGCACTTTCCACTCAGGATGCAAATGAAGGAGTGGCAGGAAATATTGTGGGAATTGCTGGCTTGGAGGAGTTGGATATTGGGGAAACTCTTGCAAGTTCTGAAGAGTCAGACACTTTACCATTTGTGGAAATTGACCCTCCCACGGTCTCGATGAGTTTTTCTGTCAATGACGGTCCCATGGCAGGAAGGGAAGGGGACAGGGTAACTTCTCGAGAAATCCGTGAACGCCTTATTCGTGAGGCTCGCACAAATATCTCGATCAAGTTTGAGGATACTGGGGAGTCTACAGAATTTAAAGTAAATGCCCGTGGAGCCATGCAGGTTGCTGTTGTAGTTGAGGAAATGAGGCGAGAGGGGTTTGAGGTGTTGGTTAGTAGACCGACCGTAATTAAGCAGGAAATTGAAGGTCGTTCCCATGAGCCATTTGAGACGGTTTATTTGGAAGTTCCAGATGATGCAGTTGGTGGATGTATGCAATCACTTGCCAATCGCAAAGGAATTGTCGAATCGATTTCTGCAAATCGGGGAAGAACCCAATTGGAAGCAACTATTCCAACCCGTGGATTAATCGGTTTTGAATTTGAGTTGCTAAATCTTACGAGTGGAGAGGGAATAATGTCCCATTTATTTAAGGAATATCGTCCGGACTCCGGCGATATTCGTACCCGTCGTACCGGCACCCTCGTATCCATGGAAAAAGGTGAATCCATGACTTACGCTCTTCGTAATATAGAAACACGTGGCAAATTATTCGTTGGACCTGGAGAAGAAGTTTATGAAGGCATGATAGTTGGAGAGAATCCCCGAACTGAGGATCTGCCAGTCAATCCAACCAAGGCCAAACATGTAACCAATCACCGCGCTGCAGGGAGCGACAAGAGCGAAGCTCTTACTCCGGCAATCAAATTTTCGCTAGAGCGTGCCATTGAATATATCGCACCGGATGAACTGGTGGAAGTTACCCCTAAAAGTATCCGTTTGCGTAAACGGATTCTCGACTTCACCATCCGCAAACGAGAAGCTAAAAGGACGGCTTCTTAGATTTGACCATTTGCCTGTGCCTTCCTGGGCTTATAGATTTTGGATCACAAATAGTTACTAGATGAAATCTCTAACTTCCTTATACATGACACTTTTACTACTCATTACTGGTTGTGGGTTGGGAGGACTGTATGGACCTGCTTTCTATGATGAGACTATTTTGGGGGAGCGATTACAAAGAGTAACTTTTAAGGGAGGAAACCACCCTGCAACTGGGGACCTTTGCTTATTACGCTGTGCAGAAGTTACAAGAACTAATGGGTTTTCTTATTTTGAGGTTGTTGATTCAGAGTCGGGTAGTTCTTTACGAAATAACAGTGTAACCTATCCTTTTCATCGTTATTATCATTTGGACGAGCCTTTTATGAAAGACATACCTTTTGTTACAAAGACTATTCGAATGCTCGAAAAAGAGCCAAAAGAAAGTTTTGCCTACAACGCAATCGAAGTGGAACGGTCGATGAAGATCAAATACAAGATCAAATGATTTGTAAGTTAGTTGATCCACCATTGACCATGCCTTTGATTTAGAATTTATTTGAATAAAAATGAGTCAACAAATTGAAATTAATATACCCGACCTGTTACGAAAAGGTTTTGTCCTTTGGATACTTGTCGGATTCCTTGTAGTTGTCGGTTTCATCACTTCGATGTACACTGTTCAAGCCGAATCCGAAGGTGTAGTTCTCAGATTTGGAAAGTACCACAAAACGGTAGATCCAGGTCTGCGTTTTAAATTACCCTTTGGAATCGATAATGTGTATGTTCTGCCAGTCCGAAGACAGCTTAAGCAAGAGTATGGCTATGGGACGGCTGGTGGTTCCAATGACAGTCAATTTGCTGAGAGTCGCACCAGGAGTAGGGAAAAGAGTATGGTAACTGGTGATTTGAACGCCGCAGAAGTAGAGTGGGTCGTTCAGTACCGTATCAATAATGCCAGAAACTATCTTTTCAAGGTGCTTGATCCTGAAGGGACTCTTCGATACCTTTCAGAATCTGTGATGCGCACTGTTATAGGAGACCGTACGGTAGATGAGGTGATTACCATCGGGCGCCAAGAAATTGAAGAGGAAGCAAGGGATCGTTTGGATGATGCAGTTAAAAAATTTCAACTTGGAATTGCGATCGACCAGATTCAGTTGCAGAATGTGAATCCTCCACCGCCCGTGCAGGCATCTTTCAACGAGGTGAATCAGGCACAGCAGGAAAGGGAAAGAATGATCAACGAGGCAAACGGTGAGTATAACCAAGAAGTCCCACGATCACGCGGTGTAGCCGACCAGAAAATTCAGGCAGCTCAAGGTTACGCTCTTAAGAGGGTGAATGAAGCCCTTGGTGATGTTGCCCGTTTCAACGCCATGTTTGGTGAATACAAAAAAGCTCCCGAGGTCACCAAAACCCGCCTTTACTGGGAGTCTATGAAGGAAATGGTTCCGAAGATGGGAAAGAAGATCATACTTGATGAGGATGCCAGTCAGATACTTCCCCTGTTGCAACTCAATCAGGACGGAAATGGAGGTAATAGATGAAGGCACAACTCTATGCTATATTCATTATCCTCTTTTTTATCGCTTTTTATCTATGCACTTTTGTCGTGCAGGAGACGGAGCAGGTTATTATCACTCAATTCGGGAAGCCTGTAGGAGAACCGAAGACCGAAGCTGGCCTTCATTTTAAAATTCCTTTTATTCAGGAGGTCAATCGAATCGAAAAAAGATTCCTTCCGTGGAATGGTCCCTCAAGCGAGATGTCTACCAAAGACAAAACTTATTTGATTATCGATACTTTTGCTCGTTGGCGAATAAGTGAAGATAATGTAACGATATATTTTGAGAGTTTACGTGATGAAAGGCGGGCATTGTCGCGCTTGGATGATATTCTTGGCAGTGCTACAAGAAATGCAGTGGCGAAGCATGAATTGATCGAGATCATCAGGACCAACAAGGATCGGGTTGCTCAAACAGATGAAGCTTTGGTCCAAGGAATCGGAAAAGTTGGAACTTTGTATCCGATTAAGATTGGTCGAGGAAAAGTTGAAGATGAAATTTTTACAAATGCTCGCCCAAAATTGGTAAAGTTTGGTATAGAACTTCTTGATATTCGATTTAAAAGAATTAATTACAACGAAACAGTGCGTAGAAGGATATATGAACGTATGGTCAGTGAGCGTCAGCAGATCGCTGCACGTTTTCGTTCTGAAGGAGAAGGTGAAGCTGCCAAAATTATCGGTAAAAAAGAGTTGGATCTCCAAGAAATCGAGTCCGAGGCATACAAGACTGTTCAGGAAATATACGGGGAAGCAGATGCCAAGGCATCTGCAATCTATGCGGAGGCATACGATCAAGGTCCTGAGACTTCAGAGTTTTATGGCTTTTTGAAGACTCTTGAAAGCTACCAAGAAGTTCTTAACAAAGATACTTCCCTGATTTTAACTACAGGTTCACCGTTGTTTCAGTTGTTCAAATCTTTTACGGTGAAACCGGGATCTTCTTCGGATTCTCCTAGCGAGCAATAGAATTCCACTTTATTCGGCCGACTGCTGAGCGAACAGGTGATCGATCAAAGTAGGGAGCCAAGGAACCAAGCCTTGAGGTAAATTTTCTCGATTTACCCATTGGCATTCATCGTGTTCCCAATCCAAGGTTATTTCCTTGGTTTTGGATTCCAGCAAAAACCAGTGTGCTTCAAAGATTACCTCTTCTGTTTCTGGATAAAAAGGGCCCGCATAAGTGTGTTTGCTAATTTGATTCTCTTGGATTTGGGTTTCCTCGAAGACTTCCCGAAATGCGGTTTGTAAGGGATTTTCTCCTTTTTCCAGATATCCTGAGATGCATGACCAGTATCCTTGAAAGCTTCCCACATGTTTGGATCTTTTCAAAATTAGAATGTCATTACCATTTTTAAGTAAACAACTGATAACCGCTCTTACTTTCTTGTTAGAATCTTGTGGAGGTGACTTTGGGGGAAGGCTCATAAGATTAATTATACTGAACAACAGTAAGATGGTAAACCAAAACGGATTGGCCCTTTTGCATGCAGAGGATCCAAGGGTTTCCCCTTCTGTGTGCACTGTAGTAAATTTTCATTAACCATTTTCTTGCCCTCCAATTTAACTGAGTGCATCAAGTCTCTCCAGTTCTCTTTATCAATACTTCGTGCAATTTCAGATGGACAGAAAGTTTTAGATTTTCCCCGCTTTCTTGCAAATTCCAGGAGTCGGGCACGGATTAATTTATTCTTCATTTGCAAATTGTTTTATTTTATAGGATCGATTTATTATAGTAAGCTTTTAATAAATTCTAACAAATTTAGATGTGAAAACTTTGGCACTTGTAAATCAATTACCTGAATGGATGAACCATCATGTGGTGGCCGGAAACAGTTGGGGGCAAATCGCAATCTTTTTTGTCTGCGTATTCGTAGTCTGGCTGTTTGCCCGTATTTTAAAAGCTTGGACCAATAAACTTGCCGGTTCATCAGTGGAAGGGTCAACCCGCCGGGTGTTTCTTGCCTCGCTAGGTAAATCTCTACCACTTCTTGGGGTTTGGGGAGGAATCAAGATTGGGGTTTATTTTATAAATCTTGGTGAAGCAGGAGGCTTGGCTGAGACCGTTGTTATTACGGGTTTGGAAGTCCTGCTGGTGGTGGCCGTTGCTCTCCTTGCCTACTACTTGGTAGAAGTTCCCAGTTCTTGGCTTACACGACAGACGGAAAAGACCGAAAGTAAATTTGATGATATGCTTGTACCGATTGTGCGGAAGAGTCTTCGTGTTACCGTAGTACTTTTTGCTGTTGTCAGTATTGCCCAGTCGCTAAGCGACAAGCCTTTAAGTGCCTTGATTGCAGGGCTCGGACTTGGAGGTCTAGCTTTTGCTCTGGCTGCCCAAGATACACTGAAAAATCTGTTTGGCTCTTTGGTTGTTTTTACCGATAAGCCTTTTGGCTTAGGCGATCGTATTAACTATGATGGGCACGACGGAACTATCGAAGAAGTGGGACTTCGATCCACCCGACTGCGAAGGCTGGATGGGCACCAAGTCACCATTCCCAATGGAGAACTGGCCAATAAATCCATTCACAATATTGCCAAGCGTCCTTTTATTCGTCGCATTTTTACTATCGGTGTAACCTACGATACATCCCCGGCCAAGGTAAAGGAAGCGAAGGAGATACTCGAAGATATTCTTAGGGACCACGAGGGTTTGGATCCAAAAGGCGAATTGCTTCCGCGGGTTTATTTCAGCGATTTTTCTTCCTCATCGCTCGATTTTAAGTGCATGTATTGGTACCACCCACCTGCCTATTGGGATTACATGGATTTCAGTGAGCGGGTGAACATTGAGATTCTGCAACGCTTCAACGACGCTGGCATTGAATTCGCCTTTCCCACGCAGACCATTCATTTGGTAAACGAAGAAGAATCAGCAAACGGGTAAAGGAAATGATTTGGTATATTGTAAAATTAATCGTTTCAGCAGGAATTATTGTTCTGATATCCGAACTTTCCAAAAAGCTCCCTTTGCTCGCAAGTTTGGTGGCTTCTCTCCCTCTGGTTTCTGTTCTTGGAATGATTTGGATGTACGGGGAAAAAGTGGAGGTCGAAAAGATCGCGGCTCATTCAGTTGGAACTTTCTGGTATGTTCTACCATCACTTCCCATGTTTTTGGTCATGCCATTGATGTTGAGGAAAGGAATTTCTTTTCCGACATCTCTTGGGTTGGGGATTGCTCTGACTGGAGTTCTTTACTTTACGATGACCAAAGTTCTGGCCAAATTTGGCATGCATCTCTAGGCGTTTTCGATTCCATCCTCCGGGAACCATTCATCTAAGGGATCAAAAGTGGGAACGGGGACATTGATTAATTTCAGCTTCCCCACTGCCCGGTGAATGCATCCCGGTTTAATCATAACGGTGATTCCGGGTTTTAAATCCAACCGGTCATCATCGAGCTCAAGGGTTCCTTCTCCCTCAAGTACATGATAAATTTCGGTCATCTTCTTGTGATAATGAGGGCGGCTGTTTTCTGAAATATCTACGATATGAAAGGATGCAGTGTCATTGCCAGGTTCGATAAATGCCCTTCTTGCCTGTCCGCAGGGGCAGGGGGTGGGTGAGATTTTTTTCATATCTGCAATTAAATACTTCTTCTTGCCGTTATCATTCATGGAAATAACTTATGTAATATGAAAATGTGCAATCAAACCAATAAATGTTAGTGGAGCAAGGATACATAAAGTACCCGAGCTTTGGTGTTATTGGTGCGTCATTTGTAACTTTGGCAATCGGCTTCGGTGCATACGGTGCACACGGACTGGAAGATGCATTTTCCGAAACTCCCAGAATGAAAGGTGCATGGGCGAATGCCGTAGATTATCAAATGTTTCATGGTTTGGTCCTTTTTCTTTTGGGGATCGTCAAAATTGATTACAAAAGAGCAAAATTATGGGTTGTTTCCGGAATTCTTATGACCGTCGGAATTATCCTTTTTTCGTTTAGTATCTATGTGTGGGTATTTGGAGGACCGGCGGGATTGATTACGGTAACTCCCATCGGCGGATTTTCATTTATATTCGCTTGGGTCTTGCTTGCGATACATCAATTCTTCAATCTACAAAATGTAAATTTAAACAACAATTCCTGAATCAATGAACAAAGCTTTTATTGCACTTTTATGGATAGCCACGGGTTTGTTGACCTACTGGCTTGGATTGGAACAGGGGACAGATTCTGCTTATTCCAATGATGGTATTCAATCACTGCCCAATGATTCTTCTTCCATGGCCAAGAAGGAAGAAGAAAAACCTCAACAATCTCCAAGTTCTTCTTCAGTTCGAGTTCCAACTGAAACTATTGTCTCAAATGACACGGCTACATTCGACCCGAATTCGGAAGAGCAAAGGATTTCCGAATTACGAACCCCCGACCTTCAGGATAGAATCAAATCTTCCAATCCTGTTGTTCGTCTAAGGGCATTTACTGAACTATTGGAGGATGGATCTTCCGAAAGTATCGAGCAAGCCAAGGAAATTTATGAAAATTTGCCGGAAGGCCCCCAGCGTTTTAGCGAGCTTCGTATGCTTGCCTATAGTTGGGGACAGTCAGATCCGCAGGCTGCACTCGAATGGACCAAAAAACTCGATGGTTTCGATCAGAGGATAGGAACGGGTTCGGTGCTTGATTCATGGGCAAGATACGATTCCGCTGGAGCAATTGCCTGGGCAAATGAAAATTTTGAGGGCGAGGATAATCCATATTATATCGGAATTATCAGCGGAATGTCAGAAAATGATCTTGTGGGTGCCTCCGAATTGATGACCACCCTTCCTTACGGACGTACACGTGGACGAGCCGCTTCCATTTTGGTCGAAAAGACCTGGCAACTTGGAGAGGATGTTGCGATCCATTTTGCTGATAATCTGCCCGAAGGTTCGATAAAGAATTATGCATTTGGTGAAATCGGAAAGAAAATTGCCAGAGAAGATATTGGTCGTGCCGTAAAGTGGGTTGAAAAAATGGATGAGTCAGATGTCAAAGTGAGAGTAAGTGAGGATGTGGCAGAACGATGGGCGAGAGAAAGTCCTGCTGAAGCGGCAGAATGGGTGACCCAAATGCCTGAAGGAGAAGCCCGTTCAGAGAGCATGGAAGAAGTGGTTACCCAATGGGCACGGAAAGACCCTACGGCGACGGCTGAGTGGCTTAATCAGTTTCCCTCCAGTGAATTGATGGATGAGCCGATTCAACGCTTTGTCAGGGAGGTTGCCAGAAAGGATCCCGAGACTGCTCTTACCTGGGCACAATCAATCACCGATGAGGAACGCAGAAAGAAAGTGGAGGCGGATGTTATGAACATTAAGGTGGTTCAAGCCCAACGCGAACAAGCTGAGGCATCCGGAACACCCGACCCTCAGGGAGATCGTCGACCACGTCGCGGTCCTCCCAATGCTCCCTAAGAAGATAAGTTTTTTTGGGAAACAAATAGATACGCTAATTTACTACTCTGGATGAGCAAGGAAGTTAAAATATTTACTCTATTGCTATTGCCTTCCCTATTGTTGGCGAAAATTGATTTTAACCGGCAGATTCGTCCGATTCTATCCGAACACTGCTTTGCCTGCCATGGGCTCGATGATCCACAGGGTGGTTTGCGCCTCGACTTTGCTGAGTTTGCTTACAAGGGAGGTAAGTCTGGATTTCCGGCCATCGTCCCTGGTGACTTGGAAGAAAGTGAAATTCTTCATCGCGTGGTATCCACCGATATGGATGATCGGATGCCACCCAAGGGTGATGCTCTCAAGCCAGAACATATAAAACTTCTGCGCCAATGGGTCTCTTCCGGTGCTCAGTATGCCAAGCATTGGGCCTATGTGCTTCCTGAAAGACCTGTCTTACCCAAAGTGGAGCACAAGGATTTTGTAAGAACGCCGGTTGATCAGTTTATTCTTTCTAAGCTGGATGAAAAAGAATGGGCTCCCAGCGAGCCTGAAAAAAAGGAAAAATGGATTCGCCGGGTTAGTCTTGGGCTCACCGGCTTGCCTCCAACACTCGAAGAGTTTGAAAATTTTACGCATGATGCTTCTCCACAGGCTAAAGAGAAAGTGGTCGACCGTCTGCTTGCTTCTCCCCGATACGGCGAACACTGGGCACGCCAATGGCTAGATCTTGCAAGGTATGCCGATTCCAATGGTTTTCAGGCGGATCAATTGCGCGATAGCTGGGCATTCCGTGACTGGGTTATCAATGCCTTCAATCAGGATATGCCCTTTGACCAGTTTACCATCGAACAGATTGCCGGTGACCTGCTCCCCAATGCAACCATCGATCAAAAGATTGCCACTGGCTTTCACCGCACCCCTACATGCAATGTGGAAGCGGGGGTTCATCCCGAGGAGAACCGCGTAAATCAGGTGGTGGACAGGGTGAATGCCACAGGTACTACCTGGCTGGGTACCACTATGGAATGTGCCCAGTGCCACAGTCATAAATACGATCCCTTCTCGCAGGAGGAATATTTTCAAATGTTTGCTTTCTTCAATAACACACCCCTTGAAGTGGAGAATAAAAGCGGTAGGGGAGTATCCTTTGATTTTTGGGGACCCAAGATGGAACTTCCGCTTCCTGAGGATAAACAAAAACAATGGGATTCTTTGAATGCTGAACTTGAAGTTAAAAAAGAGGAGCTTACCATCATGCAAAAGGAAGCGAATCGGAAATACAAAGAATGGACTCAGCGAAAATTTGAAATCACAAAAGAGAAGAAATTTGAGTGGCTAGTACTCAACCCCACCAAGGCAGTTTCAGATGGCGGGGAAAGTTTGCGAATCGTTAAGGATGGTAGCCTGTTGGCGGAAGGAAAATCCGGAGACAAATCCACATACCAAATCGAAGTGACCGTACCCGCCGGTACCTGGAAATCATTTCAACTGGA
>MDTE01063293.1_pt1 | contig 13105 bp, 10 predicted proteins | sample 811231 | NCBI WGS metagenome assembly MDTE01 (sample SAMN05326651, study PRJNA326480) | marine metagenome | isolation source: seawater | place: Indian Ocean: Red Sea | collected 2010
GTCCCGACGCGCTGGAGGAGACACTCCTGGAGCTCTGTCGCCGCCGGTTGCGCGCCCGCGACCCGTTGTTCGAGCCACAGCGATACTGGAGGATGGAGTGACCACAGGACAACCGGCGGCCGACAGTTCAGGCACTCGGCGGACGACCGTGCCGTCGGGGCTCACTCCGGTAGAGCACCCCGCCATCATTATTCGCGAACGCGGTGCCTTCTGTGTCGCCGAGTTCGAGGAGCGTGGCTGGGCCTGCCCGTCGTGTAGCAATCGCGGCGGCTCGGTGGTTCGGGACGAGCAGGGCTACGAGGGGTTCGCGCCCTGTGGCTGCACTCAGACGCGCCGTCGCATGGAGTTGTTCAACCAGGCGCGGATTGGTGTCCGGTACATCAACGCCACGCTGGAATCGTACGAGCCCAAGACAGCGGACCAAGTGAGCGCGCAGCGTCAGGCCCTGGACTTCACCAAGATGTATCCGGGAGTGAATGGCGGCCTGGTGTTCTGGGGGGCGGTGGGCACGGGGAAGACCCATCTAGCCGTGGGGATCTTTCGCGAGTTGACCCTGCGAAAGGGCGTGGGTTGTCGGTTCGTGGACTATGGCAACCTCCTCCAGGACCTCAAGCGAAGCTTCGGCTCCAGGGACGGAGACTCTCCGGTGATGCTGCCTCTCGTCCATGTGGAGCTCCTCGTGATCGATGAACTGGGCAAGGGGCGCAACACCGAGTGGGAAGAGACCGTCCTAGATGACCTGATCAGCCGCCGGTACAACGCGGGTCGGACCACCTTGTGTACGACCAACTATGACGCATCAAAGAGTGGCCACGACGGGGGGCAGTCGTCTCTCAATCCGGCGTACCAGGCCCGCGGCGGCTTCTCTGCTGCCTCTGGCTCCATCCCCCATCTGGAGGACCGGGTCGGGGTCCGAATCTTTAGCCGGTTGTGTGAAATGTGTGAGTTCGTGCACGTCAGCGGTGCCGACTTCCGCAAGACGGGCCAGGGGATCAGTCGGATCCGCTGAGCGCTGCCTCGCTCTTAGCTGCTCGCTTCCGGTGGGTCAGAGCCGCGATCGCCAGGCCCAGACGATGCCGCCGGCGAGTCCTGCGCCTCCGGGCACCATGAGCACGGCCAGAAGGATGACCGCGAGTTTCTGCACGAAGCTCAGGGTCATGCCCGCCCCCGCTGTCTCTCGGGGCGGCAGTTTGACCAAGTCCTCTTCCTCGGCGAGGGTTCCAAAGATCCGCACGGCAAAGTCGAGGTTTCCGAACTCGCCCAGAAGTCCATCGGAGAGCCAGTCCGCGTCACCCGAAGCGACGACGAGCCCGCCCCGGGCCCCCGCTTTTTCGTGCAATTCCGCCAGTGCGATGGCGGTCACGGGGCCTGGGTGGTCGTTCTCGTCGAGCTGAAAGACCTCTGCATCCAGCGCGGTCTCTCCCCAGGCGGCCTCGGATGTCTGCACCAGGTGGAACACGGTGATGAACTCGGGATCCGGTTGTGTGTCGATGACGGTTCGTGCCGTGTGCAACAACAGCGGTAGACGGAGTCCGTCTGTGGATGCGTGGTAGCCATAGCGGTCGCAGAGGGGGAAGGTGGCATCTCCCACCGCTCTTCGCATGACTTCATCGAAGATCAGGTCTTCTTGGAAGGCTAGGCCCCAGCTAGCGAGGGCCGCCTCGAGGCCGGTGGCGCTGGATCGCCCTTCCGGCGTCCCCGGGCGGGGAGGTTCGGCAGCGACCAACAGTGAACCGCCCGCGTCGACCCACTGCTTGATGGTCTCGGCCTCGGCCGTGGTGAACGATGTCCTTGGGCCCGCGACGACGAGGACGGCGGCGTCCTCGGGGATCGTGGGCTCGCGCAGCGTATTCAGCTCTTTCACCTGGAGACCTAGACCTGCCAGGCGTCGGGACAACAGGCTCAGGCCGGCGCCCCCCTGGTCATCCAGGGACAGCTCCCCATGCCCCGTCGTGAAGTAGACGACTCGCGTGCGGTCCGACGCCAGGCGAACGAGAGCATTGATCAGGTCTTGTTCGTCTGGGTTTTGAAGGCGCTCGGTCTTGCTGGGCTGGTCGCTGTCCGATCCCGAGAGGGTCAGGATGACCGTGCCGTTGGCGGTGACCTCGTCTGCCATGGCGCGGGTCGGGCTTGCGTCCGGGTCGATGAGCTCGAAGGTGAGATTGGGACGAGTGGACCTTGCCGACTGCATCATTCCCTCAAACCTTCGACGCGCTGCCTCCTGCTGGGGGTCGCCCAGCCCCACGAAGTAGCCCACTGCGGTGATGGTGCGCTCGGGCGGGAGGTCTTTCAGGACCTGCACGGTTCGATCCTGGAGGCTGTGCACTGCACCCTCGGTGCCATCCCATTGCTTGGGGTTTTTCTCGGCGAGGTGCAGCAGCAAGCCGGCGATCCCAGCCACGAGCCCCATCAAGACCCAAGATGCAGCCTGGCTTCGACCACCTCGGGAGCTGAAGAAGCCGCCTACGGCCTCCCAGTCCATAAAGATCCAGGCGCCGATGGATGCCAGGCCAACCACCATGAGCCATGGGAGCCCGGGTAGATCCGGCACGAGGAACCCCATGATGCCGCAGCCGGCGAGGACCAGCCCCCCCACCGCGCCCAGGATGCGGCCCAGTACCATTGCCATGAGCTCTTACCGCCACCTCTGGCTCTCGACGCGCTGTTGCGCGACGAACAGACAGATCGCTGTGACCACAGCAAAATAAGCCAGGTCATTGCTTCGGACGAGTCCCTGGGAGAAGGACTCGTAGTGGACGATGAGCCCAATGTGGGTGCCCAGTGACCCCATCCATCCATCCAGTGACTCGAGGAAGCTGAGGATCCACAGCCCGAGGAGTAGGGTCCAGGACGAGACCGCTGCGACCACCTGGTTGGAGGTCAGCGATGACGTCATGATGCCCACCGCGGCGCCCACTGCGCACAACAGCGCGACACCCAGGTAGGCGCTCAGCAAGGGGGCCAGCGGGGGGTCTCCGAAGACGAACAGCATCGCAGGGACGTAGGCCATGCCGAGGCCCAGGAGGCAGCCCAGGTAGCTCATGAGGCCCAGCCACTTGCCGAGGACGACCTCGGTCGAAGAAATAGGGGCGCTGAGGAGGAGGGCCATGGAGCCGCTCTTCTGTTCCTCGGCCAGGGCCCGCATGGTCAGCGTCGGCAAGAAGAGCACGAGAAGGAGCCCGAGGGTGGAGGCGAGCGGTTCGATGATCCCCTGGCTGATCGAGAGGGGGTCCTGGCCGTACATGGCTCCTTGGGCTGCGAACCGTGTGTAGCTGTCGATCACCAGCGAGAAGAAGACTCCGCCGATGAACAGCAGCCCCGCGCCCACAAAGTAGGCACCAGGAGACCGGAGGTAGTGGAGGAACTCGCGACGAGCGATGTGGAAGATCATGCGCCGTGCTCCTCAATGGCGGACAGGTAGAGCTCCTCTAGGCCGCCTTCTGATCGGCTCTCGAGTAGGCCCCACTGCTGGGCGGTTTGGTTCACGGTCTCACGGAGGTCCTGGCGGCCTGTGTTGACGATGAAGTGTCCGCTAGCCAGCTCCTCTGCCGCCTCGACTCCTTCGAGGGATCGCAGACAGCTCAGAGTGTCTGACTCGGGTCGACTGAGATGGAGGCGAACTCGGTGCTCGGCTCCCAGCTGGTCGCGCAATTGCTCTTCGGTTCCCGAAGCGACCAACTGCCCTCCCGAGATAATCACAACGCGGTCGCAGGTGGCTGTGACCTCGCTGAGGATGTGGGTCGAAAGGACGACCGTGCGCTCCCCGCGCAGGTCCCGAATCAGGTTCCGGATCTCGGCCACCTGCGCTGGATCGAGGCCGGTCGTCGGCTCGTCCAGGATCAGGACCTTCGGGTCGTGTACCAGGGCTTGGGCGAGGCCGACGCGCTGTCTGTAGCCCCGGCTCAGATTTGCGATGAGACGACCATCCACTTGGTCGAGGCCGGTCTTTGAGATTGTGCTTGCCACGGCCTGTCTTCGGTCCTTGCTGGGCACACCGCGGAGTCGGGCTGCATAGTCGAGGTAATCTCGAACCGTCATGGAGGGATACACGGGGGGCGTGTCGGGCAGATAACCGAGCGCACGCCGAGCTTGACGTGACTGAGTAGCGACATCGTGGCCAGCAACCCGCGCGGTCCCCGAGGTGGCGCCAAGGGCCCCAACTAGGATGCGCATGGTGGTCGTCTTGCCGGCGCCATTGGGCCCCAAGAAGCCGAGAACCTCGCCAGGCTCCACCGAAAAGGAGATGCCGTTGACGGCCACGAGGCTTCCGTAGCGACGACTGATTGAGTTGACTTCGATCATCATGAGCCTGGTCGGCGGTGTAATCCAGGATGTCCTGCCTGGTCAAGGAGGGACCTGCGAAAGCGCGCCCCTCGTGTCAGAATGCTTCCCTGCGTTCTTGCTCGGACAGTGTATGGATACCCACATCAAGCTACGCGCCATCTCCAACGTCCAGGTCGCTCCTGGCGGAGAAGGTGAGGAACCCCTCGACAGCTGGGCCGTCCAACTGGACGTGACTCTTCGCTACCAGGCCACCGATCACGAGCGCGTCGCTATTCGCGCGAGCAGTGAGGGGCTCTTCGTAGAGAGTCTCGATCCGCTGCCGTTGGATGCCCTCGTTCAGGTGGTCTGTGCCCTGCCCGATGGGGCGATGTGTGCGCTGGCTTCGGTGGATCGAGTGGTCTTGCCCGAAGAGGCGGCATTTGTTGGCGGTTTGCCAGGCTTGGCGCTGCGTTTCTTGTTGATGGACTCCCAGTTACGGGGCCGGTGGGAGGGCTTCCTGGCAAACGTCCAGGACGATCACACGGCCGCACCCAAGGAAGAGGACGAGACGGATCGCTCGGTGCGCAAGGTCTTGAGGTTGAGCAGGCGAAGCAGTGCTCAGCGCCGACGCCGTGGTCGATTGCACGTGCGGGTGGGCCAGGAGCAGGAGAACTACTACACGCTCAATGTCTCATTGGGCGGGATGTTCATCGCGACGGCACGGCCGCTTCCCATCGGCAGCAAGGTCGCCATGTTCGTTGAGCACCCGGTCAGCTCCCGCGAGTTCTCGCTGGAGGCTGAGGTCCGCTGGACCAAGCAGGAGGGACCGGAAGAAGGGTGGGGTATGGGCGTTCAGCTTGTTGAGGGGGCGGGCGAGGGCAACCAGGAGTTCTTGCGCTTCATCAACGAAGGCTGAGGCGTAGAGCATATGGCTCTGTCTTGCTCGGGCGCGATGGACCTGCAGGTGGCTCTCCTTGTGTCCCTGCAAGCCCCCGTGATATCAAATGGAGGCCTCTGCAAGGGCCTGCGCCTTGCCACTCAGCGGACTTGTGACCGATGACCTGGGCACTCGCAACCCGAACTGGGAGTTCGGATGGGAAGCGTCGACGAACCCATCTTTGAAGACGCCCCCAGCGGTCGTTTCGCGGCTCGCTTTCAGGCTCCGACCAGCTATTCGTATATTGGCGCCACCGCTGAAGGCGAGATCGCCAGCGAGATGCCGACGCTCTATCTGGATTGGGGCGTCGCCCGAGTACTTCAGTCCGAAGGCCAGCGGTCCATTGCGACCGACAAAGAGGTAGCTGGAATCCTCCTGGGCACGACCAGTCCTGACAACCAGACCATCAAGGTAAGCCACATCGCTATCGCGAGGGATGAGGACAGCTCACCGGTTCACTTCAAGTTCACGTTTTCTGTCTGGGATGATCTCATTGACCAGATGGAGCGCATGAGCCAGGAGGCGGGCCAAGAGTTGCTGCTCCTCGGCTGGTATCACACGCACCCCAATATGGCTGTGTTCCTCAGCCTGTACGACCTCCTGACCCATCGAGACTTCCATCGGCCGTACCAATTCGCGCTGGTTCTGGCTCCTCGATTAGGGACGACTGAGACCTCCGTTGGGTTCTTCTGCAATCGAGGCGACGGCACCCCGCTGTTGCCGGGCATCCGAATGTTCGGGTCCCTGCCAAGTCAGGAGGTGGGCAGCGCGCTGCCCTGGAGATTTCAAACGGTAGAGGCGGAAGCAGTCGAAGAAGGGGAGCCCACATCGGACCAAGAAGAACCGACTGTTCCCGATATTCAGCCGGTGATGCATCAGGTGGGCTTGGCTCGTCAGGAGGACCCGGATTGGCTGACACTTGGTGTCGACGTCAACGAGGGTGCCGTCTTGCCAATCCTCGAAGCGATGGCCAGCTATGTGGTCGAGCAGGGGAGAGATCGGCTGGGCGTGTTGCTGGGAACGCGCGGCGACAACGATCACATCACGATCACCCGCGTGAGGTTTCTCAGCGCGTTGGCCTGGGATCCGGCTGAAGAAAAAGAAGAACTGCTGCTGTCGCTGAGCTTCATGGCGCGAACCTTCCCGGCCGACAAGGAACAGAAGATCCTCGGGATTGTGCGCATCGTGGACCCCCACCAGCTGAGGAAGGGTCAGCACTACAACCCCCTGACCCACAACATTCGAGTCTCTGAGTTGTTGCGGGAGGTGGGATATGACCTGCAAGAGGTGCCGATTCAGGTGGCTCTCGTCTTGTATCCCGGGGTCGAGCACGAGACATTCCTGTTCCAGGCGTTCAGGCAGAACAATGACAGCCCGCCTGTGTTGCTCGGCTCTTTCCAGGCCGAGGCCCCGGCGCAGATGCACCCCAACGAGCGCTATGAGCCCGTTCCCGGAGACTTCCTGGAGGTGGAACAGGACCCCTGCCTGATGCCACCCACGATTCTCTATGGCGTGTCCGGCACCGTCTCGGGTCTGCCGAGTCCTTTGCATGAGGAAAGCACGGTCGGGACAACAACCTCGGAGGTGTTCCTGACTGAGGCGACCCACACGGGCCCGGGGATCAACTGGGACACAGTCCGAGATGATGGCAACCGGCTGGTGGTGGTGGGCCGGCTCCCGGTCCTCCTGGGCCTGATGGGGGTCCTTCTGCTCCTGGTAGGGGTCTTGGTCGTGTTCCAGTTCACCTCGCCTTTTGAGACGATGGAGAGCGCCGAGACAGAGCTGGAGCCTGAGCTGTGGGACACGCTCGGAGCGGAGCCGGCCCCAGCCCTCGACCCTTATGAGTACAAGCTTGTGGGCTGCGGTGAAGGGTGGAATGTCACGCTGCCTTGCCGTCCCTTCACGGACGAACACCCGAAGGTCGACGCAGTCCCGCTGTTGTTCTTGCGGGAGCTCGACCCCTATTCCGAGCACACCATCCAACCCATCGACGTGTGGTTGGTGCCCCACGAAGGAGATGGACGACCTCGGATGCGCCTGGAGCGCAAGCCTCAAGGTGATGGCTACGTCTTCTCGGTGAAGCGCTGGGAGGGTCGGTGGCAGGACCTTTGGGGAGATGGGGGTCTCTTCCCTGTGAGCTTGGTCATTGCTCCCCACGGTACCGAGCTCGTCTTGGCCGATGAGCTCAGCTTCTTGCGTCGCTCAGAAGAATTGGAAGTCGTCGGTTGGGCGCCGCCCAGTTGGAGAGCTTTGGGGCGACCATCACCGCGAACCCGGGCCCCGGCCGCTGGCAGATCAGAGCCTGCGAGCGCCGCCGTGGATGCAGCACCTGCGAGCGATGGTGAAGATTGGGCTTGGCACAATGCGGGGACGGAGCAACGGGTCTCCTACGACCTGAGGCGACAGGTCTTCAACGAGATCCTAGTGGTCTCGGGTGGAGAGGAGCCCGACGGAACCTGGGTGATCCGCTATCGCGGTGACCGGGCCGGTGGGGTGGTCGTCGACCGCAGCTTTGATGGGCTGACCGTGGCGGGTGGACGAGTCGACTTGAGCGCGCAGTTGACTCAGGTGATGCGAGAAACCGAGGTGGTGCGGCACCTGGAGGTGTTGGCACGGGAGAGGCCGCCCGTTGCGCACTTAGGAGTACAGCCTCCTGGCCTCAGGAGCAGCGAACTAAGCCTCAAGGTGACGTTGGCCGGGCTGGCGGTGGCATCCAGCGTGAACCACAAGGTCTGCATCATGATGGCGGGCCCAGACGGCAAGGCAGTTCGAGGTGAGGCTCAGGTCAGCGGTGTGGGAGAGATGCGCCCGACGTTTGATCCTGGAGCGCGGGAAGGGGAGGGGGAGTGTTTGGACGGGGGTGCGACTGCCCGCTGGACAGCAGCGACCTTCGGGCCTGGCGCCACCGAACTACGCTTTGTCTATCTTGGTGATCATCCAGAGCTACAGCCCGCGCGCGGCAAGATGCAGCGATTTCCCATCCCGGATCGCTGGCGAAAGGCAGAGCCTGGCTGTGTGGCGGTTCGGGTGCAGTTGGGCGAGGGCGGCTGGAACAGCACGACGCCGAAGATGAGCGCCATCTACTCTCTGGCCGACGGCTCCTGCCAGCGCTAGCAGCCCCTGGGCCTGGACGCTCAGGGCTTCTTCCGGCGCCTCTTGCTCTTCTTTCTGCGGCGTCGCTTTGGAGCGCTGGAGCCTACGCCCGAGGAGAGGTTCACGAGGCTTCGGGGCAAGAAGAATAGGCTGATGATCAGCGAGGCGAGCAGCAACGCCACTTCTCCTGGGCTGTGTCGGTTGGTTGTGGCTGGCACCTGGCGAAGGAAGCCATAGGCCTCCTCCATCGCGTCCTCGCAGTGGTCCTCTCCGACACGTACTCGTACCCCGAAGGTTCGAGGGCGGCTTGTGTGTGCGGGGTACTGCACTTCGTAGGCGCGCCTCAGGTTCTCAAACTGAGACTTCATTCGGCCCAGGAGCCGGAATGGATTGGGATCGTCGATGAAGTCTCCCTGACCCGAGCGTAGGGCTGTCTTGAGCGCCTCGAAGGATCGAGCATCCACGACATCCTTTTGGACTGTTCGGATGCTGCACCTGCTGTTTAGCGGGCCATCGAGTGTGTAGCGACCTGCCTCTCCGACGGTCCCCATGGCAAGGATGTAGACCTTCAGGTTGTCGCCGGTCGCGTCGGAGACGCTGCGGATCGTCTCGGAGAGCGACTGAGCCAGTTCTTCGTTGTCTGCACAGCGGCTGACTCGCTTCTTACCTGCGAGATCCATACCATTGAAGCTGTCGCTCAGCACCACGAGGACAGCTTCGCGGTCCTCGTTTTGATTGTTGTAGCGGGCTGCCTGGGCTCGGATATTGCTCAAGTTGTGCAGCATGGATGCGAAGAGGGCGGCGTCGGTGCCCTGGGGCGTGAACTCCAACACCCGAGTCAAGCCCTTTCGCAGAGCCTTTCGGTCGTTGGTACTCCCCATCATGAACTGGGTTTCCAGCTGGGATGTGAACCCGGAAATGTAGACCAGGTCCTTCTTGTCGAACAGTGCGTTGGACTTGAAGAGCTCAGCCAGGCCATGTGCCACCCAGCTAAGTCGGGTGCGGGTGGCCTCTTGGCCCTCGATCTGGAGACTCTCGCCCATGGACGCGGTCAGGTCGATTGCGATGTAGAAGTCGTAGTTGACCGGGTCCAGTCCCCCAGTCGTCCTCTGGTCCCGAGTCTCATCGTCGCCGGTGGTCTGTTCGGCGAAAGCGCGCTTGTTTTGCTGAACTTTGAATACATCCTCGTTGTCGACCGGGATGGGGGAGCCGTCGAGCAGGACCTGGAAGTCTTTCTCGTCGAGGCCTGCCACCTGCTGCTGATTTTCGTTCAGGACGGACACCCCCATGCGCCAGGGGCCCTCCTGTGGCTCCTTGTGCCACAGCACCTCGACCGGGTGCTTGCAGGCGGGGGCCTCTGGGCTCTCGGCTGTCTTCGATTCTTGCTTCGCAGGGAGTGGGTCCTGGGCGACTGAGGAGCCAGGACCCAGCAACAACATGAAGGTGATGCTGAGGCTGCGCATCAGTCGTGAACGAAGCGACGAACGACGGGCCATCACGGAGCTACTCGTTGGTCTTCTGGTTGTAGCGGACCTTGACGTAGTTCCGCCCGGTGGCGAACACGAGCACATCTCCATCCTGAAGTTCCATGGTGTCTTTGGTCTTCACGCGGTGCTTCTTCTTGTTCCGGACGACGACCACGTTCTTCGCACACATGTTCCGAATGGAGTGAGAGTGCCCCTTCCCCACCATGCTGACGATCAACTTGGCGTGCGGGTCTTGGATGCCCTCCCACTTTGGGAGGACCCACTGGAGCTGGCGCTTGTTGTTCCCCACAACGATGTCGTCGGTCTCGATGTTCTTGGACTGTCCCTTGAACTGACCCGTCAGGACGGTCAGGGTGCCCCCAGAGACAAACCGCGGTAGGGAGTAGGTGGCGGCGCCGATGCCAAACCCCAGCGTCATGGGAAGAATGAGCGGCGCATAGGTGGCCACGGTATTGGGGCTGTAGAGGCCGGTCACACCGCCGAATCTGTCCATGGCTTCCCACAACAAGACCGCGATCGCGCCGCCCACAAGTCCTCCAAGGGCAGCGAGCACCGTGAAGCGGTCGAAGCTAGTGATTCTCGATGAGAGCCCCACCATGCAGCCCACCAGGAGGCAGCCCACCAGACGAGGAAGAAACTCCTCCATGCCGGCGCCCAGCATCGAGCTGAACGCGAAGATGAATACGCCGGCCAGGACCCCACCAAGCCCTCCCACGAGACCGGTGAGGAGGCCGCCGGACATCAGGCGCACAATGCCTTGACCGTCTTGAACACCGCCCAGCAGGTTGCAGGCGATGGCGATGCAGAGCCCCATGGATGCAAACTGGGCGATGTCCAGTAGTGCATCGTTCTGGATGTGCTGGGAAAGAAGCCCATACACACTCCACGCCAGCAGCCCGCCGAGCGCTCCCAGCAGGGGGCTGAACAGGTACCTCATCCAGTTGTCCACGAGCAGGCTGCGGAACAAGGCAGGGGCCTCCGGTCTTCCCTATGGTCGAATGGGCTGCCGTGGCCACGCCCATCAACCCGGGTACAAGTTGGAAATTTAACGGATCGGTGGCTGTGCAGCCAGGCTTCGACCTTCGAGGCTGGAGTGACTCGACACCCAGCGCCACCACCGAGTTCTCAGGAACTGAGAGGCTTCTTGAGGAGTTGCTCGAAGCTGGTCTTGTCTTCGGCCTTTCTCCAGGCCTCGTCGGCCGTGATCTTCTTGGCCCGAATGGCGGCCATGAGCCCTTGGTCCATGGTCTGCATGCCTTGGCCCCGCCCCGACTGGATCAGTGAATAGAGCTTGGCTGTTGTCCCCTCGCGGATGATGTTGGCGGCCGCAGTGGAGGTGTGGAGGACCTCGTGGACTGCGACCCGACCCTGGCCGTCTGCAGTCCTCAGGAGCAACTGGGCGACGACCCCACGGAGCGAGGAGGCCAGCGACAGCCGTGTGCCGGGCTGCCGACCTACCGGGAACATGTCGACGACTCGATCGACGGTCTTCGCTGCGCTGTTTGTGTGCAGGGTGCCAAAGACCAGGAAGCCCATCTCAGCGGCCTCGAGCGCTTGCTGCATGGTCTCCCGATCGCGAAGCTCGCCCACGAGGATCACGTCGGGATCCTGTCGTACGGCAGCCCGCAGGGCTCGAGAGAAGCTCCCCGTGTGTGCCCCGACCTCCCGCTGAATGACCATCGACTTCTTGTCCTTGTGTAGGAACTCGATGGGTTCTTCGATCGTGATGATGTGCTTGCGCTGGTGTTGATTGATGGCATCGATCAGTGCCGCGAGGGTCGTGGACTTGCCGCTCCCTGTGGGCCCGGTCACCAGCACCAGGCCGTGATGGAAGTCCACCATCTTGACTACCGACTCGGGCAGGTTGAGTTGCTCGCAGGTCAACACCTCGTGAGGGACGACCCGGAAGATGGCCCCAACTCCGCCTTGGTGGCGGAAGTAGTTCGCCCGCAGGCGCACGACTCCTGGGATGCCATAGGCAAAGTCCAGATCGTGGGTCTTGCAGAACCGGTCCCATTGCTCGGCGGAGACCAGCTCTCGCATCAAGGACTCTGCATCTTGGGCTTGTAGCGGACTAGCTCGAATGACCTCGAGGTGTCCATGGATGCGAAGCTTGATGGGCAGCCCCACGGCAAGGTGCAGGTCGGATGCGCCCCGGTTGGTCAACTCCTTGAAGAGCCGGTCAAGCTTGGGCACGGGCGGCCTCGTCTGCGGTGATGACCCTGCTCTTGGTCAGCTCATTCAGCGAATCCTGCAGGCTTCGCATTCCCTGGCCTCGGCTCGTCTGCAGGATGTTCGCGAGCTGGAAAGTGCGGCTGTCTCGGATCAACTTGGCCGCAGCGGGGGAGTTGAAGAGGATCTCTACGGCTGGTACCCGCCCCATGCCGTCGGCTCGTCGCAGCAGGTGTTGCGAGATGATTGCTCGAAGAGACTCCGAGAGCATCGCCCGGACCTGCTCGTGTTGTTCGGTCGGGAAGGATGCGATGACCCGGTCGATGGTGCTGGCGACGCCACTGGTGTGCATGGTGCCCAGCACGAGATGGCCGGTCTCAGCGGCCGAGATAGCCAGGCTGATGGTCTCCGGGTCCCTCATCTCGCCAATGACAATGACATCCGGGTCCTCCCGAAGTGCTGCTCGCAGTGCGGTGGAGAACGAGGTGCTGTGGTCGGGGATCTGCCGCTGGATGACGTTGGAACGCATCGACTCGTGAAGAAACTCCACGGGGTCTTCGAGGCTCAGGATGTTGTGTTTCCTCTCCTCGTTGATCATGCGCACCAAGGCTGCCACCGTGCTGCTCTTGCCCGAGCCCGATGGTCCAGTCACCAGGACGAGGCCTTGGTGGTAGGTGGTGGCTCGGGCGACCACGCTGGGGAGGCTGAGCTCATCGAGGGTCGGAATGCGCGCTGGCACCAGTCGGGCCACGATGCCCGGCCCCCTGGCCCCCTCGAAACAGTTGATGCGAAAGCGCCCGATGCCCGTGTGTTGCCATCCGAAGTCCAGGTCTCCCTCTGCGCTGAGGGTGGCCTGCTGGCCTTCGTCGAGTATGGACCTCAACATCGCTCGCACCTGCTCTTCAGTCAGCGTGTCGCCAGGCAGAGGCTCGATCTCACCGAGGACGCGTAGGAACGGACGCGACCCAGTCTGAACATGCAGATCGGAAGCCGACTTCAGCGCTGCAGTCTGAAGTAGATCGGCGAACTGCCGGTCCAGATCCACAAAGCTGTTGGGGTCGAACACGGCGTGCTCCCCCGTGATGTCCTCGACGCTGAGATGGTGCAGCGAGAGGTCAGCGGTGCCTGCGCCGTCGCCGAGGGCAAGTCGTGA
>MDTE01090407.1_pt1 | contig 13105 bp, 9 predicted proteins | sample 811231 | NCBI WGS metagenome assembly MDTE01 (sample SAMN05326651, study PRJNA326480) | marine metagenome | isolation source: seawater | place: Indian Ocean: Red Sea | collected 2010
CAAACGACGCGGGCCGCCCCCGAACCGCAGGAGAGAAACACATGATCCGGCTGTTGACCCCGGCTGCGTCGTACTGGGCAGCAGCCAGGGGATAGTCACTGTGAAAGGTGATGGTGTTCGTGGTGCATGGCTGACGAACAGCCATGTCCGTCGTGCCCCAGACTGTTCGATCGGGATCCATCATTAGGATCTCCACCGCATCAGGGCCCGCAGCTTGGAAGTTCTCCAGGACATGCAGTCCATAGATGGGGCTGCTAGCCATGCCCAAGTGGCCCCCAATCCCCCAACTGCCACCATCCCAGCCGGCTCCGAACCCCGCCGTGGAGATGTCCCGGGTGAGCATCTCCATCGCAACACGCAGGTTCTGCTGCATCGAGCCCATGTCGGCCTGGGCACGGAAAGCCTGAGTCTGGGAGATGAACACCGTGTAGATGAGAATGCTGACCAGCGTGGACAGGGCCACCGTGATCATCAACTCAACGAGGGTAAAGCCCCGGCGCCAAATCGAGCCAGGGAGGGCTCGGTACCGGCTCGTCGGGAGGATGGACAAGGGCGACTCCATGTTCAGATGCTGCTCGGGCCGCGGTCAAGCGGATCGTAGCCGTCGACCATGCGGGTAGCACCAATGGTCACACCGTGCCGCTTGGCCGAGTGGGGGTCGTCGTAAGTCACCCGCACCCTGATCAACAGACGATCATTCTCGCCGGCCACCAGCGGCTGCGTGTGAAAGGTTCGCTTGAAGATAGTCGGCCCGAGTGTGACGTCGGTGTTGCCAAGGCCGTTCACTCGCATGCCACTGTCCAGAACACACAGGTCTTCCAGCCCGTCCTCAGTCAACGGCGGGAACAGAGGCAACGACGAGCAAGCCAGATCCGGGTCCGTGTAGCCGGGCACAAAGGTCTGCTCCATCAACTGCTCCATGGCGTCGTGGGCCAAGGTGGTAGCAATGCCCAGCCGATAGGCGTTTGCATTGGAGGCAATCGCCGACGCCTGGAGGCGCCACAGCGCCAACAAGCCAATGAGCATCACTGCAAGCGCAATGAGGAGCTCGATGAGCGTGAAGCCACGCGACGCAGCCCGAAGCCGAAAACGGCGCTTCGCAAAGTTCGGCCTCACTGCACCACCGCAATCTGAGCGCCACCACCGCGATTGATCCGCACTACGCGACGCTCCACAAAAGGGGCTGTCTTGTTCCGCAACACGATGCGGATGACACCACCGTCGAAGTCACTGGGGTGATTCATCAAGTAACCCCGGGGACTGAAGATGAGACTGTCGGATAGATTGTACCCGGACACCCCAAAGAGAAAGCTCCAAGGTTCAATGCTGATGCCCTTGTGGGCATTGGGGCCCGCATGAAAGTCATAGACGCCATCGGTCACCGTCTCCCAGTTCAAGCTGGAGTTCATGGTGTCGCCCACCTTGATCTCGTAGCGACCAATGTTGGCGTCCCCCTGGCCGTTGCCAGCATCGGGGTCATTGGCCACGAGCACCAGGGCGTACTCGCGGTTGTGGCTGATCGCCCGAATTCGACACGCTTCCACCTCCGAGGCCAACTCTCGAGCCGCTGCGTTCAACCGGTACCGACCCATCAGCCCGGAGAGGTCCGTCGCAGCCCAGTAGGTCAAGAGACCCATGATCGCCAACACAACCAACATCTCAAGGAGAGTGAAGCCACGCTGGTTCCGTGAGAATGAGGCAAGAACCGTGCCCCTCTGTTCTCGCATCCTGCAGTAGAGCAGCACCCCGTTCACTCCCACCCCGATCGCCGCTGGAGAACATTTTGACCCCGCAACCAGGTCATGGTGTGCATTTTTTTCATAGTGCTGCGCGCTGCTCCAGGCGGCGCAGGAGGAGCTGGTGGTAGCGACGACGAGCGAGCACACGGCTGGTGCCACCCGGGCCCTGTTCAGCTGTTTCCAACAGTTGCTCGGCCCGTTCCAGCTCCTCCTGGGCATGGGTCAGTCGAGGATCGGCTGCGCCCTCCGCCTCATCGATCCACCGGCGTGCTCGTTCCAGCCGGATCACTTCTTCCCCCTCGTCGAGGATGTGGCGACCACGCAAGCCCCCCACGGGCCCGGCGCGGCCCTGTTCGATAGCGGCAAGCGCCCCCTCGAAGTCATTGCGAGCCAGAGCGAGGTCTGCCAGGTAGCGCCGAAGCTCCCCTCGCTCAGGGGCCAGGCTCATGGCACCGCGAAACATCTCTTCAGCCTCTTCGAGCCGATCAGCCTGTAGGTACAGTTGGCCAAGGGAGCCCAAGACAGCGGGCTCATCTGGGGCGTGTTTGTAGGCCTCCCGCAGCAGCCGCTCTGCCGCCAGAACTTGTCCCTCTTCCAAAAGCAGCACGCCCTTTCCCCGATAGCCTCCATAAAAGGACGGCGCATATTCGATAGCTCGCGAGAACAACTGCTTGGCCACGGGACGAAGGCTCTGATGACCTGAAGCGTAGAGAGCCCAAGCCTTTCCGTAGATTGCGGGGCCATAGTGAGGCTCCAGCTGCAAGGCGCGGCTATAGGCCTGTTCTGCCGCGGCAAGATCATTCTGACGAAGCAGGCGGTCGCCCTCCTCAGACCACCGGGCGGCCGACATCGAACAAGCTGAGAGCCCGACAACTAGGAGCAACGCCCACCCCCGTGGCGTAGGACGGCGCACTCGGTCGATCACCGCCCGCCTCCAGGTGGAATCTCAATTCCGTAGTCCTTCATCTTGTACAGAAGGGCGCGGTGAGAGATCTCCAGCAGTCGACAAGCATGAGTTCGGTTCCCCCCAGTCTGCTGGAGCGCCAGAGTGATCAACTGTGCTTCCAGGTGCGCTACTCGGCGCTTAATCGAGAGGTCCGCCTCGTCCGCAGGGAGACCGGGCCCACCCCCCGGCTCCACGACCTGAGGTGGAAAGGCCTCCAGCGGCAACTCGGCGCCATCAGACAACAACGTCGCCCGCTCCATAGCGTTTTCGAGTTCGCGGACATTTCCAGGCCACGAATAGCCGAGCACAGCATCTAGAGCGTCCGGTGCGAGGCCTCTTACTTTTCGAGAAAACTTCCGGTTGAACTTGTCCAAGAAGGCATCCAGAAGCGCTGGGATGTCTTCTTTTCTCTCCCGCAACGGTGGGATCCTGATGTGCATGACATTCAGGCGATAGAAAAGATCCTCCCGAAACTCACCGCCCTTCACCCGCTCTTCCAGGTCCTGACAAGTGGCAGCGATCACGCGCACGTTCACTGTCTCGCTCTGGTTCTCACCGACCTTCCGAATCTCCTCGTTCTCCAGTGCCCGCAGGAGCTTGACCTGGAGGGCGTGGGGCAACTCGCCGACCTCATCCAGAAAGATTGTGCCGCCGTCCGCCTCGTGAAAGAGGCCCTGCTTGGACCGGACCGCGCCCGTAAATGCGCCCCTCGCGTGCCCGAACAACTCGGACTCGAGGAGGTTCTCTGGAATCGCCCCACAGTTCACGGTCACCATGGTGCGGGCGGACCTGTCGGAGTTCCGGTGGACTGCGCGCGCGATGAGTTCTTTTCCTGTCCCGCTCTCCCCTGTCAGGAGGACTGTCGTCTTGAACGCCGCAATCTTGGAGACCGTCTCGAAGATTGCCTGCATGGGCGGAGCCTGACCGACGATGTTGCCGAACTGGAACTGTTGGTCCAGTTCTTCGCGCAACCTCAGGTTGTCGCGCACCAGCTGTTCACGCTCTTGGATCTTGCGGAGCAGCAGCACCACCTCGTCGGCCTTGAACGGCTTGCTGAAGTAGTCGTAGGCCCCCTCCTTCATGCAGGAGATCGCGACGTCATCGCCGCCATAGGCCGACATCATGACGACGTAGAGATCGCCATGGGACTCGTCGGCGACAACCCGTCGCAGCAGCTCGCGGCCGTCCATTCCCGCCATACGGATGTCGCTGATGAGGATGCCGAAATCCTCCTTCGCCAGAACAGCAAGAGCCTCCTCCCCACCCGAGACGGCAGTCGGCTCGTAGCCGGCCTTCTTCAGGACCACCAGGAGGAGGTGGCGAATGTTCTCCTCGTCGTCAACAACAAGGACGCGCTTCATTCGTGCAGGAATCGTGGGCACGGTTGCTCCAAACGAGATGGTACCTTGTTCAGCCGATGGCGCCTTGTGAACTGCGGCGTGTCCTGTTTGTGACCCACGCCTTTCTGCCTGATTCGCATGCTGGGGTGGAGGTGTATACCGCACGCCTGGCACGCGCCTTGGCCGATGAGCATGCCGTCTCGGTGGCTGTGGTGACAGCGCGGATTCGCCCCGGCGTCCCGCAATACACGGTCACCCACGAACACATGGACGGGCTCGAGGTCTTTGGTCTCGTACAGAACTATCCTTACCGCGACCTGCCCGCAGCCATCGAAGATCCGCTCCTCGATCGGGTCTTCGGCGATGTCTTGGACACCTTCCGCCCGGACATCCTCGCCGTTCAGACACTCTCGGGCCTCTCCATCGGCTTTATCGACCAGGCAGAGAGCCGGAACATCCCCATCGCACTGCACCTTCACGACGGCTGGTTGGCATGCCCGAGCGGTGGCCAGCGCCTCCACCCCAGTGGAGAGCTCTGCCTTCCCATAGACAAACGGCGCTGCGGCCGTTGTTTTGATGAATTTCGACACCGAGAAGGCCCGCTGGAGCGTGCGTCCCACTGGATTGCACAGCGCTTGCCCGACGCGTTGCCTCCCGACACCTTGCACCGCGCCTTTCACTCCATGCCAGAGGCCGGGAAGAGCCTTCTAAAGAGATGGAATGACCGCGCCTCTAGGGTACCCGCCGAGACTCCGGACCCAGCCAGTCCGCAGGTGGAGAGGACGAGGGCCGAGCAGGCCATCGATGCCCGCATCCTTGCCCGGGACCAGCGCATCCAGAGCGCCCTTGGCAGAGTGGACCTGGTGCTGTCCCCCACTCGCTTCCTGCTGGACTCGCTCCGGAGGGATGGCCTGGACTTCCCAGCCACAGTAGTTCTCCCCACGGGCGTGCCCGAGAGTCGTCCATCAGGCGGTTCCTCCCAGGGCACGGCCGCCCTCCAGGTGCTGTTCCTGGGCACCTGGGTTGCGCACAAGGGCCCGCAGGTACTGGCCGACGCCCTGGCCCTGCTCCCCTCGGACCTCTTCGATGACGGGAAGCTCTCTGCAACCGGCGTGGGTCCGAGCCCCTTCCCGCTCTTCCAAGACCAGGTCGTCCAGCGATCGAGAGGTCGCCTCTGTGCCAAAGCCGCCGTGCCACCAGAGGAGGTGCCGGAGTTGATTGACAACTGCGACGTCCTCGTCGTTCCGTCCACGTGGGCGGAGAATGCCCCCCTAGTTGTGTTGGAAGCCCAGGCCGCTGGCAAGCCGGTCCTGGCCTCCCGACTAGGTGGCCTCACGGAGTTGATTACCGACGGCGTAGACGGTCTGTTGTTTTCACCGGGGAGCGCGGACGAGCTCGCCCAGCTTCTAAGTCGCCTTGCCAACGACCGTGGACAGCTCGCCAGGCTGCAGGACGGTGTTCGTAGACCCCCAAGCACACAGAACTGGACCCAGCAGGTCCTCGAACAATACGAACAGTTGCTCTCGCCGCCGGCCGTTGCTAGCGCAGCCCAGGCACCCCGGTTCTCCGTCGTCATCCCGGTCCTGAACGGCGGAGAACGCCTCTTGCAGTTGCTCAAAGCCGTGTTCTCCCAGACCGCTAAGGGTGGTGTGGAGGTGACGGTCTGTGACTCCGGCTCGACCGATGGGGCCGTCAACGAAGCCAGGAGTCGCTATCCGAGCCTTCGAATCACTCACATCGCGCCAGAAGAATACAACCATGGCTTGGTGCGCACTCGGCTGGTCACAGAAGCCCGCTCAGACCTCGTCGCGCTGTTCTCTCAGGACGCGGTTCCCGTTGGGCAGGACTACCTGGAGCAGCTCGCGGAAGCCTTCAAGAATCCCGACGTCGCTGGGGCCTACGCTCGCCAGATTCCGCGGCCGGGAGCCGACCCACTGGTTCGAGCCAACCTAGAACGGTGGACGCCATCGCTACCCGGGGAAACCATTCGACTCAGTCGGCTTCTGCCTGGAGAGGCCCTCGAAGCCCTCATACCCCTGCAGCAGATGGAGAGAGCCCGCTTCGATAACGTGGGGTCCATGGTCCGCCGATCCGTGATTCTGGATTGCCCTTTCCCTGCCCGCGCGTTTGGGGAGGACCTCGCATGGGGGGCTGCCGTTCTGCAGCGCGGAATGAGCCTGGCCTACGTACCCAGTGCTCAAGTGGAACACCACCACGACCCCACCCTCCGAGAGGCCTTCCACCGCAACTTCCACGCACATCGTCAAGCTGCCTCTGAGTTCGGCCATCTGGCGGTGCCGAGTCTGCGGGATGCGGCCAGCGCGGTAGTCCTTGGGCTACCAACCGATCTCGCCTCTGGGCCTCAATGGATGGTTCGGGGGCTCCCCCGTCGAGCCATGTCTCTGCTCGGGCAGTGGGCCGGCGGCCGCAAAGGGCGCAAGTCCCGCGGCCAGAATCTCGAACTCTGATCATCGGGGAGCCGACCGTGCGCATCCTTCTCGTCGTTCATCGTGCTCTTCCCCACAGCATCGGCGGGGTCGAACTGTGGGCGGATGCGTTGGCAAGAGGCCTCCATGCTCATGGAAGCGAAGTGGCCATGCTCGCCTTGGCTCGGCGAGACGACGAACCCATGTTCTCCCTGCAGACAGAGACGGCCCAATGGGGAACCACCTTCTGGCTGAGCCACGAACTGTCCGCAGCCAGAAGCTTTCGCGATACGTGGCACGACCCCCGCCTGGAAGCCCCAGTCCGGGAAGTGCTCGCCCGCTTCAACCCGGACGTAGTGCACCTGGCCCACCCGGACGGGTGGGGCGTCTGGCCCCTTCGGAGCGGTCGGGATCACGGCGCGGTCACCGTAGCCACCCTCCACGACTACAAGTGGATCTGCGGCCGAGGCCAGATGGTGCGCCCCCCTGGTCAGCGCTGCGAGTCGATCGAAGAAGATCGTTGTACACGCTGTCTCCGTGACCAGCTGGGTGGCGGTCAAGGGCGCAGTCTTCTGCGTCACCTGGCGCCGCGAGGACTGCGCGAGCGACTCCGTACAGCCGACGAGCAATCGGACCCAAGCGCCCGCGGTGAGCCCGGACTCCGCGTCAGACGACGCTGGAGAAGCCGACAGATTGCGCTGATGGCGTCGCTGCGGGATGCAGACCTAGTCATCTCTCCATCCCGCTTTGTCGCCGAACGGTTTCAAGCGGCAGGGCTCGACCGAGCGGTCACCGTCATACCCAATGGCCTGGACGCATCGGAACGGCAGCCACCCCGCCGCCCGCTCAGTGGTCCTCTCAGGGTCGGCTTCTTCGGGAACCCGCATCGCACCAAGGGGCTCGATACTCTCGTTCGTGCCGTCGCCTCACGACCCGCAGGTAGCGTCCAGCTACGGGTATACGGGGCGACCGCCATCGACCTCGAAGAGGCTGGGGCCAGTGGCCTTAGCCAGCACCTAATGAAGGCGATGGGCACCTACCCAGCGGGCTCGGCTGTCGAGCACATGGAGGAGGTCGACGTGGTGGCCATCCCCTCCACCTGGGACGAAAACCATCCACTGGTCGCTATCGAAGCCAGGCTCGCGAGAAAGCCGCTCGTCGTCGCCGACCGCGGCGGTCTCCCCGAATTGGTTCGCGATCAGCTAGACGGCTGGGTCCTGCCCGCAGCGGATCCCGCTGCCTGGGGAGAACGCCTAGGGTTGCTGTCCGCCAACCGCTCACTCCTAGGTCAAGCGGTTCGTGAGATCGCTCCGCCCGCCTCGGCGTACCAGATGGCGGACGATCATCTGACCGCATACGAAGAATGTGGGGCCACCCGAACGGCCAACTACGCCACGGGTGGGACCAGAAATTCAGCGCTAGCGGGGCCGAGCCGTTGACTCCATGGCCAGTGCTTCATGAAAATGGCGAAGCTTCCAGACAGAAGACGCTGACTGCTCGGTCCAAAAAGTTGCTGGAGCAGGTTCGGAGAGCCCCATGGCAAAAAAGGTAGCGCTGGTCCTTCCTACAGGTGTCAGCCTGACGGTGGAGCCGGATGGACTTTGCATCGAGACCGATGTGGACATCATCATCGAAGGGCCTCCGTCCCAGACACTCGCGAGGCTGCAATCCAACAAGGGCAACGTCAGCATCAAGTCGTCCGATCCGGTCGCCGTGGGCAGCGTCCATGCCCCGGAAGGCACCATCCAGTTGTCCGGAAAGGTCCAGATCGAGCACGCTGAAGGTCAGGTCATCGACTTCAGCTCGGGCAACCTGAAGGCCACTGTTCTGCGTGCCAGCAAGTCGGTAAATCTGGCCGGAACAAAGCTCGAAGCGGACGTCGTAAAGGCTCCCAGAGTCGATGTCACCGAGAACCTGAAGGGCCGGGCCACCGCCATTGACTGCGACAACGAGCTCAACCCTCACAAGCTCCGCGGTGGCTTCAACCTCGACGAGTTCGTCTCCCTCATGCCCAAGGGAGTTGACACTCTGCGCACGCACGGCATCGCGGTTCCTGACGAGCCCGGCGGCTACGGAAGTAGTGACGATGACGATGCCAGTGGCGACGACGATTCGGAGGCTGAACAACCAGGTTCAGAAGACTCTATTGCGCCCCATTCGGAACCCGAGCAAGCGGAGGCCGACAGCGCCTGGACCGAAGAGCCCGCACCAGAAGTAGACCATGTCGAGGCGCCCCTTGAGCCCGTCGAGGCGGAGGCTCCAGAGGCACACGAGGTGCTGGCCGCCGATGTAGAGGTCCCGGAAGCCGAGAGCATCGACGAGGGCGGAGCAGCCCCACTTGATCCTGACGACGTGCCGCAAGCCGAGTTGCCGGAGGCTGAGCTTCCAGAAGCTGAGTTGTCGGAGCAAGCACAGGGATTCGAGGGCGTCGACTCTCTGGAGGGCGCTGCCATCTCGTCCATGGTGCAAGTACCAGAGGAAGCGCCACCGGAAGAGCCGACAGTTTCAGGTACGGACACCACAGAGGCACACGACGACGTTGTGGAGCCCCCGTCGGACATTGCTGCTTTGGCCTCAGCGGACACGGTGCTGGACAAAGAGTCGCTGCCTCTCGATGCGCTCGAAGCTGCGCTCCTGCCCGACGAAGGTGATAGCGCCCTGGATGACACCGGAGATGTCCACCTAGACGACACAGCAGATGTCCACCTAGAAGACACAGCAGACTTGGCGCAAGCCGTAGAGAGTGCTGAAGACGTACAGAGCGCGGCCGACGAGAGCGCACAAGAGGTCCTTGCTGCCGAACCGGATGGGGAGGCACACGAACTCCACGCAGACGCCGATGCGGATGTCGAGCTCGCGGGGGACGAAGCTCAAGCAGATGTGGAGGCCGAGTACAGCCCAGATGTGGATCCGGGGCTGGGGGCTGAAGCGCCAGAGACCACCGCAGAGGAGTCCGAGGAGGAGCCTCTCGCACCAGAAGACGCCGCCCTTGAGGCCAGCGAAGACATCGCCGAGTCCCCGGAAATGCTCGAACTACGAGCAGCTCTAGAAGACGCTCTCCAGCGAATCGTGAGTTCGTACGCCGACGGCGCACTCCCGCCGCCCATCGAGCAACTAGCGGCTCTGACGAAGCAAGCTGATTTGGACGAACTACGCTCCGGCTTCCATGGACTCTGGAGAGACCTAGTGACCCATGTGCGTCAGACCGGGAGCTACCACAGCAATGTAGTCACCCGTTCGTTCGAGCGTATTCAGCAGTTGCTTGCCAGTTCCTGAGGGGCTCCCTCTTCGGGTGCCAGCAGACCGCTCACCCCGCTCAGCTAGACCCACTCATCCCGTTGAACACGGCAGCGTAGAACGCATCCACCTGTTCAAGATCGAGCTGCTGAGCATTGTCCGACAGCGCCAGGGCGGGGCTCGGATGCACCTCGACCATCAGCCCCTGAGCTCCAGCCGCGAGAGCGGCCCTCGCCATGGGAACCATAATGTCCGTGCGACCCGTGCCGTGACTGATATCGACCACCACCGGAAACGGAGTGGCCATACGCAGCAAGGGAATGGCCGAGAGATCAAGTGTGTTCCGGGTCCAGCGCTCGTGAGTGCGAATGCCGCGCTCACAGAGCACGATGCGCTGGTTCCCCTCCTTGGCCACGTACTCGGCGGCCAACAGAAACTCTTCGAGAGTCGCCATGAAGCCGCGCTTCAAGAGCACGGGGCGATCCGCCTGACCCAGGAGCTTCAGCAACTCGTAGTTGTACATGTTCCGGGTACCCACCTGGAACACGTCCGTGTAGCGCTCGACGAGATCGAAGTGACGAGTGTCCAGAATCTCAGTGACCACAGCCATGTCGTGTCGATCGGCCACCTCTCGGAGCATCTTCAGCCCCGCCTCGCCAAGCCCCTGAAAGGAATAGGGAGAGGTGCGCGGCTTAAAGGCACCACCCCTTAGGAACCCGACGCCCAGCGCCGCCAATCGAGCGGCCACCAATTCGCACTGCTCCACCGACTCCACGGAGCAAGGGCCAGCGATGAGCTGAGGGCCCTCTCCTAGCCGGTGACCTCGCACCTCATAGACGCGATCCTCGTCCCCCTCGGCCCGATGCACGTGTAGCTGCATCCGAGTATCGGCCTTCATGTGGTCGAGAGACAGCTTGAAGATCTCCTTGAAGAGACTCCGCAACTCGTCGGCTGAGATGGGTCCGCGATTCGCCAACATCAACTGGTCGAGCATCTCCGCCTCCCGCTCGGGACTGTAGAGGCGAGACGAGCTCTTCTCCTTGATGCGACGGATCGCTTCCACCAGGCGAAGCCGTTCGTTCAGGGCGTCGAGGATCTTCAGGTTGGCCGCATCGACCTCTGCCCGAAGCGATTCAAGTGTCTGGACCATGGCGGCGCGAGGGTAGCTTGAATCGAATCGCGAAGACAGGGGCTCCTTGTTGGCGAGAGAGAATCGCTCTCAGGGAGTCTACGATGCACCTCCTACCTCGTGAGCGTCTTGCGTGGTACCGGCCCGTACCCCTACAATCCACCGGCTCTGGTCCGGGGGGCTCCCCCACCCACTCCTAAACGAAGTGACTGGAATGCGATCACCACGTCCCCGCACTGGTCTCTTGGGCGCACTGGCGCTGGCGACAGGAATCGTTGGTGTCGTGCACCTGGGGTCATGCAACCCCTATGACCTCCTAGTTCACGACCGCTTCGAGCAGGCCGGCTTCAACAGCGATGTGGACATCTTGTGGGTGATCGACAGCAGCAACTCTATGTCGGAGATCCAGGAGCAGATCCGCGCCAACTTCGAGGAATTCATCTCGGCCTTTGCCAACGTGGACACTGAAGAGGGCCAGGAGCTCAACTACGACAGCATCACAGATGCCACCGTCGCATTCACCGAGTTCCTGCAGAACCAGGAGCGGTTCTTGAACTACCAGATGGCGGTCACCACCACCGACATCGAGAACCCCGGCAACGGGAACCAAGGCAACCTGCGGTCACTCTCTGGCATCGGCGGCAACAACTGCATGACCCCGGAGATCCTCACTCCAGAGACCGAAGACGTCCTGGGCGACTTCACCTCGCTGGCCGACGTGGGCGTCGCCGGTGGCGGCAACGAAACGGGCCTACTGTCTGCAGCCTATGCCCTGTGCAAGTCCATGGACGCCGAGTTCTGGGACAGCCTCGGCAACCGGCCCGACACCGACCCCATCAAGGTCATCTGCGGCAACGTCCCGGAGGACGAACGATTCTGCAACGAGGGCTTCGTGCGAGATGGTGCAGCGACAGTCGTGGTGGTCGTATCCGACGAGGGCGACGACACGTACCGCTCGGGAAGCCTTCCCCCACCGCAGTTCATCACCGACTGTGTTCTGGAGCACAACGACGACCCATTCTTTGGCGAGTGCGACTGCCGCCTGGCCTGGATGCTCGACTTCTTCGATGGGATGGAGCAGCCGGTTGTCTTCGCCACCATTGGCCCGACCTACCAGACCCTCGACACCGACGTGGCCTGGTGCGACGACTCGGTCATCAACTTCCCAGGCCCTTGCAATCCCTTTGGTTCCGACGTCTGCGGCCTGGACTTCTATCAGCAAGCCGCCTGTCTGAGCGGCGGCCTGTTCAGCCCAATTCAGGTAACCACCACCGACAACGAGCCCAGTAGTTGCGTTCTCTCGGACTTCGAAGAGTCCCTTCGCAACATTGGCGCCCTCATTAGCAACCTGGCTCGAGGCTGGCGCCTGAGCACCATCCCGGACGAGGACAGCATCGCCGTAATCGTGGACGGACAGGTCGTTCCGAACCTGGCCGACTCTCCCTCTGGCGGCTGGCGCTACCTGCCTCAAGACCGAGCCATCGCGTTCTCGGGAGAGGCGCTGCCTAGTTTCAATGCCCAAGTCGATATCTTCTACTACCCCCTCCACGACCGACGCAGCCAGGTTGGCCGCGATCTTCCCTTCTAGACCCAGGTCCGCCATGAAGCAGTCCATAAAGCTCCTGCTCGCCATCGCCTCGCTGGCCCTGCTCCTGCCGACACCCGCGCAGGCCGCGAAGCGCAAGACCAAGAAGGTCAAAGAGACGACCTCCGAGGTGAAGATCGAAGATGTCGGCGTCCTCAGAAACAAAGATGTCCGCGTCGTTCAGAAGAACCTGTACATCAAGCGTGGCCATCACGAGGTGGGCTTTCTGCTGTCGACCCAGCCGTTCGACCCCTACACGGCGGGACTGATGATGGGCCTCGACGTGACCTTCAACCCCAGCGAGAACGTGGGAGTGGAGTTCATGATCCAGGGAGGCTATGGCTGGGGAAATGGGCACTGGCAAGACGTAACCTACCTAGGGACCTCAGCCGGAGGTCAGCTGACCGGCCTAGGCTCTGATGCGGCCCGTCAGCTCGTGGGTGGTAGCGCCAACGTGGTCTGGTCTCCCATCTACGCGAAGCTGGCCTGGGGGACTCGCCGAGTGGTTCACTTCGACATCTACGGCACGCTTGGTGCGCACGGCTACCTTGCACAGCGGCTGGAGGCGGATGCGGGCTTGCGGGGCATCGCCGGCCCCAGCGTCGGCATAGGCTGCAAGATGTTCCTGAGCCAAAAGGTCGGCCTGAAGATCGACTTCCGCGACCACATTTCACTGGAGACTCGGACCTACACGGGCAAATTC
>MDTE01091318.1_pt1 | contig 13105 bp, 18 predicted proteins | sample 811231 | NCBI WGS metagenome assembly MDTE01 (sample SAMN05326651, study PRJNA326480) | marine metagenome | isolation source: seawater | place: Indian Ocean: Red Sea | collected 2010
AGATTTATTTCCATTATCTTTACGATGAACAGACCATTGAATGGTTTGATACTCATCAAGGTATGCTCGTTGATCTTTATCACGATTTGATAGAGAACGATTTAGAAGTGAGGATATCGGCATTGATCAATAAATCTACATCCCATTTGGGTATATTAGGTTGGGCTGAAACAGTTCAGGAATTACAACTGAGAATAAGCAGTTCAAGCTAAATAAAATTAGGCAGTAGTCTACTCGTAATGAGTTGGCTACTGCCTTTTTTTTTGGTCAAAAATTTGTACTGTGAAGCTGAATGGTTTACCCACGCCAATAAAATATTTACCAGTCATCTTTTCTAACTGACAGTCTGTGGATAACTTGTGGATAGATTGACAAATGATCTCATCCTGCTATTATTATTACAGGTTATTAATGGTTTCTAATTAACCTCATTGTAGATAAGTAAGAGAGGCAGTTTACTGCCTCTCTTTTTTTTGTTATGGTCGAGGAGTATATAATTTTCATATACAACTCTCCTATATTAGAGGTTAGGTGTTACACATCTAGCCTCTTCTTACTGTCGTATTCCAGTAGTTTAAGTGATAGCTAAATGAATTCAGCGTGCTATACTAGCGTTATGTTTGCAGTGGTTAGACACACTTATGAAATGCATATCCCTGAACCTTTTGTGAAGTCTTCACAGAAGAGTTTCGGTAATTGGATTCACAAGGTATGGGTGTTCGACAATGAGTTAGATGCGATGTCTTTCGCCATAACTTTATTGGAAGACCCTTTGATTCAACACGACAACTGGGCGTATGAAAATGCCTTGCAACAACTGCAAGAAAACAGGTTTTATCAAATGGGTAAAGAGAGCATTGCGATAGCAGAGGTTGAGCCTGCTCCTGAAATCTATTATGAAAACGATAACTTAAATTAAGGAGTAATATGAAACACTTATATGTAAGGTGCGATGAGGAAACTTTTCTCAAAGCACATCAGATCGCAAAGAATGAAAGCCGATCTTTAAACAAACAACTGATCTACATGATCAACAAGGAGGCTGACCTGCAAGGTATCACAGTTGAGGTAGGCACAAGCGAAGAAGATAATACAGTAGATATATCTGCGATAGTAGAGGAAGTAAAGCCTGACCCTTGGGATGCTAACTCTGGACTACAAAAGCTTTCTGAAATAAAGAAACAGGACTAGTCTGATTTGTATACCAAAACTTCAACAGTGCATCTGCACATTCTCTGACAGTATTAGATTGTGACTCGTTAATCTTAGTAGGATTAACAGTCATAATCTTCCAAAAAGTTTTCTCTTTATCTCTCCCACAAATAGCAACTATCTTTTCCTGCACGCCTTGCAAAACACAAGCCTTGGTTGAGAAGCTGACGAATCCGTTACCAGTAAATATTTTTTCCATCTCAGCAGGAGCTGCTGCAAATGCACCGCTTTTCACAATCAAAGCTAAATACTTATCACATACATTGTGTTGGTTTTCGTCAAGTAAATTATGGGTGTAAAGTTTGTCTATGATGTGCTGATCAAAGACTATTGCAGTGCCAATCTTATTACCTTCAAGGTGTCGGATAGCCACCTCGTGTTGTTTGTGTAAGTAAGCGTTGCCTATGTCGTTGACATAAACAGATTGGTTAGAATTCCCAATCGAAGTTGTCTTCTTCTTGTTCAATCTCCTCGTATCTCCCATTAACTGGGTTAAACTTTAAGTCAGCCTGCCCTAGTCTAGCGTTCCAATTCCACCTAGCCTTAGTGCAATGAATCTCTACATTACTATCTCCACGATACACTGTCAATCCAACATCTGCTTTTGTAGACCATGCCATACTCTTAGCAATATCCAATCCATTAACCACATTTTTCTTTGACCTATCCATCGGTTTGGCAGGATGTGCAATGAAGAAACATAAGACTTCATGTTGCTTGCAGAACAGTTGCACCTTAGTCAACATTTCACTCACCATATCTGTTTCCAAAGCATAGTTCTTATCGGTATGAATAAAGTTAAATGGGTCTATCACAAGAATCCTAGTTCCATATCTGAGAATACTTTGCTGACATTTTTCTAAGACTGCATCGATAGTCGGCAAGCCACCATCAAGATAGTCTTGAAACAGTATGTGTTCGTTAATCCATGCCTCAGCTTGATCTTTTTCGTCTTGGGTCATTCTGTCGTTATGCCCTTCAAAGAAAGGTTTACCAGTAATAATTTGTGCCAGTTGGACTGCGTGGTACGCAGGGGGTTTTTCGAAAGATGCAAAGCAAGTTTTCCAGTTGTGGTTCTTGCCTGCATTGACAACAATCTGATCAATAAATGCAGACTTCCCTTCGCCTGCATAGCCTGTCACTATATAGAGATAGCCAGTTTGCAAAGTGAATATCTTGTCAACAGAATCAAAGCCTGTGCTAATTCCTTGGGGTTTGCCATCATCATATAGACTTTGGAAGTCTTCGGTGTAGTGATCAATGTTGTTCAATCCATGCAGGGGAATCGGCTCTGCATTAAGCACTTGTTTTCTTACAGTAGCCTCATCTGTTTCTATCAATAACTCGTTGGCATCCTTGTGACCTTTATAATCTACACGATAGCACTTTGCTTTCCCTATCCTTCTGCTAAGTTCATGCACTAAGACATCGCCTGCAGTGTCGTTATCCGATGCTAGTATTATGCGATCAATACCCTCTATCTTTTCCCTGTCTTCCCAAATGTATTTAAACCTTCCATCTTCAGATGGGTCAACCTTTCCTTCGGTAATCTTGTTAGGACTACCATTCGGTACTGAATATACTTTGATGTTGTAATCCTTAAAACTTTCTTTGATGGCAAGCATATCCATTTCGCCTTCTGTAATTACCACTGTGTTGTCTATGGTTTCTTTACTGCTATCTTCCTCGTAGTTTCCCCAAAGTTTAGTAGCGTTATTCTCCCACCAGAAATCCTTTTTACCATTCGCTGTTCGCCACTTGATTGCATCCACCCCCTCCCCAGAAGCAAAGGTAAAACCTATGACTGGTAAATAATTTTTATTACCCCAGACACAACCAGACTTCTCAGCCGTTTCCAGACTAATCTTCCTATCTTTCAACCATGCCTCAACTGTCTCTGTCGTTGAGGAATCTTGCTTTGGTAGATTTATTTTCTTTGGTTCTTGTTTGGGTACAACTTTCATCTTAACTGCTCCTTGGTTTCTAGATATTAATCCCTTGATATTACAGTGATGGCAGTGGTAAACGATTTTGTCGGTCTGAATATTTACAGATAGAGGTGTGTCTCTTCGGTTCTTTTTCCTAGCGTCTGAGCAAGCAGGGCATTTAATTTTGTATTGTCCTAGTGCCAACCCTGATGTTTTAGGATTTGAATCTATGTGTCTTCGTATCTGATTGTTTGTCTCTTCCATACTATATATATACTTACTATATATAGTAGATACTAATTAATAATATTTACTTAGTAGCTACTACTATGTACCTACTAGGCTGAATGATTCTTCAATCAATCTAGATATTTGATTAGCTAATTTCTTTTTGGATATTATCGGATAAGTGTTTAGTTGCTTGATTGCAACGATTACTTGGTCGAAGTTTATGCTGTTTCTTTCGCATAGTTTTTTGAAATCATCTGATGTAAAGTATCTAAGTGCCTCGGTAGATGTTTTAGGATTTTTACTAGCTATATCTCTGATTGCTTGTTGCAATATTTTTTGATCTAGTTTGCTATAAAATTCCATGAAGAAAGATACTACACGATGCCAAATACATAATCAATACATACTCTTAACTTTTTTTCCACCCTTTCTAAAATTATGTGGTACACTACGATTATTGACTAAATACTTTTAACAACATATGACTATGAAATTTAAAATAAAAAAAGGTGTGCCTTTGCCTAGGCGTTCATCTAGACCAGTCAAATACGACTTACCTCTAGACAAGATGGAGATAGGAGATCACATATTTATTGAACTGCCTGTATCCAAAATATCTAGAGAGATAAAGATCATTCGTAATGCAGTTGATCGGTTTAAAGCGAAAAGGAAAGACACTAACTTTTCTGTTATGAAGTTAGACAATGGCGTAGGTATATGGCGTAAATAAAAACAGGAAACCATTATGAATTTTAGAGAGATCAATGAGGGAGACATCTTCCAAAAAAACACAGAGAGAGATATCAACAACAAAGGCGGAATGTATGAAGTCTTGATGAAGGTTGAGAAAGTAACAGGGGACTATCACATAAAGAATATTATCCTTGGCAGGATGGGAACAGATAGAACCATCACAGTTAATCACAGCGAACTCAAGAAAGAGGAGCGATGGACTTTTATAGGTCAAGGCATTATCGAAGAGGTAGTACAGAAAAGAATTAAGTATCCTGATGGCAGGGTAGAGGTGTTGTCGGAAAGGTTATATGGTCAGGAGCAAGTTGTTGATCTAAAAAAACAAGAAAAGAAACCAACGATTGTTAATGTGACCAACATAGTTAAGCCTGATGATATCCCACTTGGGTCTGTTGGTTTAGCGTTACAAGACGCTGAGAGTAAACAAGCAGAAGTAAAGGCAGTTAAGAAATGGGACACAAGCGTGTATTCCAATCTAACTTATAACGACCTCTCTTCTATCGGTGCTATGTTGGCTGACCACGAGGGTGTTATAACTAATAACCTAACCAGATTCCAGAACAGTCAATCTAAAATACTGCATCAGCAATGCTTAGATAGATTCAGAGAGAACAACATTACTATGTGGCAGTTAAGAAAGTATTGCCCTTATGTTGGTGTATCTAACAAAGGCACTAGTAATCACATTAGCTTTGCTCAAGTTATTCTTAGACTGGCTAAAGCCATCTATCACTATGGCACTGAAGAAGAGAAAGGTTACTTTAACTATTAATGAAACTAACTAACAAGCACAAGCTACCTAAAGAGATTCTCAGGGCGATAGAGAACGATCAATACTCTAGGGGTAAGTCAACTATATCTGTAAGCGGATTGCTCTCTCCTCCTCAAATGAGGGTGCTTAACGAAGAGTATAAAGACCAGATTGTAGTAGATGCAGTAGATCAAGTGTGGAAGATACTCGGAACTGCATCGCATAACATACTTGAGACTGCGAACATCGGCTACGATGATACGATCACTGAGGAAAGAATGTACGCTCAAGTCAATGGTTGGACTATATCAGGTCAGACCGATAGCATTTCTTTAGACGATAACACTTTGAAAGATTATAAAGTAACTTCTGTGTGGACTGTGATGCGAGCCATGACTGAAGGTAAGAGTGAATGGGAACAACAACTGAACTGTTACGCATGGTTGTGTAAACAAAACCTGCGAAGAAATATTTACCAGTTACAGATAATTACTATCAATCGAGACTGGAGCAAGAACCAGATGCTAAAAAGCGGTAGTGATTATCCTACTGCACCAGTTTCAGTTATCGACATTCCTCTGTGGTCAGAGGAAGAACAAAAAGAATTCATCGAGAAAAGAGTTAACCTCCATCAAGAAGCCGAGGCTGATTTCCTGATCACAAAGGAACTGCCTCGGTGTACTGATGAGGAACGATGGAAACAGTCTGACTCTTACAGGGTAATGAAGAAAGGCAGAGTGAGAGCGATGCGAGTCTTACCTACTCAGAAAGAGGCAGACGACTACATAACCAAAAGCAGTGAGAAGAATCTCAGTATAGAGTTTGCAAAAGGCGAGAGCAGAAGATGCAAAGACTATTGTGATGTTGCTCCTTTCTGCGATCAATACAAAATGGAGATTGGAAACAATGAGTGATATAACTTTTAAACAGATATGGGATACTTTGACTGATGTGAAAGTAGAACATTTGGTGGAAGAGAAGATGAATCTATCTTATCTTTCTTGGAGCAGAGCATGGTTTTTACTATGTGAATTGTATCCGCAGGCAGAGTATGTATACCACGATACTATCAAACAAGAAGATGGTACTTGCTCAGTGGGTGTTACTGTTAAGATAGGAGACTGTAAGAGGTTTGCCTCTTTGCCAGTTATGGATTACAAAATGAACGCTATTGTAAATCCTGATGCACGACAAATAAACGATGGCAGACAAAGGTGTTTTGTCAAAGCCATAGCTATGTTTGGATTAGGCATAGGACTTTATATGGGTGTATCTGATGATCTTCCTGATGAGGAAAAGGACAAAGCGTCTGAGAAGAAAAAGACAAAGCCTAAGAAAGCAGAGGTCAAAAAAGAACCAAAGGAAGAACCCAAAGAAGAAAATGATGAGAATCACGACAAAGACTGGGCGAAACTCTTTGTGAAAGGGATGATGGATGTCGCTGACTCTAAGATCATATCCAATAAGGAAGAACTTAGAGATCACTATAAGGCAAACATCAAACACATAGCGATACTGGGAGAGAAGTTTCCTGATATTAAAACAGAACTAGACGATGGTTATGCAGGACTTGCAGATAAACTACCATCTAAGGAGGGAGAATGATTACTGAAAAAGAGTCAATAATTTGGGCGAGTGGACACTACTTGAGTAACCATCTACCAGAAGAATATGATGAATGGGACACAAAGGACATTGATAATTATTTATTATCTAATGTTTGGCAACCTTTTGAATACTATTCGGCTGACGATATTTGGTCTTTTATAGAAACCTTAGCTTATGATTTCCAATGGACTTTAAACAAAAAACTCAAGGAGAAAGCATGACAAAGGTAAGATTTGTAGAGGCATACTATCAGACTACTATGAAATGGGATATTGAGAGTATTGCTCAAGAATACAGTTTCAAAGTAGAAGACATTGAAAATATTGAAGTAGGTAAATGGGTAAGACTATTTATTACTATGAAAAATGGCGAAGTATATATTGTAGAGTCAGGCAATTCTGATTGGTATGACTACACTGATTGGAAGTGGGCATCGGATAAAGTTTTTCTAGATGAAGACAGAAATATAGTAAGTCTTGAAGTAAAAGAAGACCCTGACAAAGATACCCAAGAAGACTACCTAATACAGGAAGTCACTAACAAGAACTTAAACTAACAAACAAAAGGAGGCACTAATGGCTGATAATAAACCACAATCGGATGGAGCAATCTATACCAACAACTATAAGAAATCTCAGAACCAACCAGATTGGACTGGGAAAGTAAGTCTTGATAAGGATTTACTCAAGGAACTTGTCAACAAAGTAAAGGCTAACGAAGAGGCTGAACTCAGAGTAGCTTTATGGGATAGGACTAGTAAGAATGGTAACGAGTACAAGTATGCTCGTTTGGATATTCCTATGGTACAAGATAAACCTGCACCAAAACAGGAAGAAACTAAGAACGATAAGTTAGAAGATATCGACCTGCCGTTTTAAAAATATTTACTGGTAATAGATTATGACTGACGAAGCGTTTGAATACGACACTGAAAAATCATTTGATGATAATTACAGGGCATGGTACAGAATGAACTGTGCCGAAAGAAAAGGATACAATGAAGAGATTCTTCCTGAACAGGTAGCAAAGCGAATGTTCAATGAGAACTATGGGTCTTTCATTAATAAACTAAAGAAACCATTTGGAGGCTATGATGAGTGAAGAGAGAGAAGTTTGCATCTTAATTAAAAATGGCAAGCATGGACACGACTATGAACTATACGATGAGGATTCTGCAAGGAGTCTGAGTTTGGCAGACAAGCAAGATGAGTGGCACGAATACCTTCGCCATCATTTAGGCGTAGAACCTTCTGAGGATGATTATGTTGAGTGGTATGGAGACTATCCGCCTATCTCTTTGATAGTAAATAAAATATAGGAGAGACTATGAAAGTAAAAATGGTTGATTATAAAAATGCACCTAGCTATGAAGGCTACGCTGAAATCCTAGATAGGATGCGAGGTGCTATCAATAGGAAGTTTGACGATATTTTTGAGCAACATGAAATACAAATGATGGGAAACATTGCTAGTTATAGGCATGCTTTACTGTTAGAAGTGGATAAGTTGCAGACAGAGATAGAGGAGACTTTATCAGGTCGTTTAGATGCTATGGCTATGGAAGTGCTAGATGAGTGATGAGGTTGTTGAGAATTGGCAACATGAGATAAGAAAGCTTGCACCTCTGATAGAGAAAGCTATGTACCATGTTCACGAAAAGGAGGCTGATGTTAAACAGCTACAAGCTAAGTTGAAACTAAGAGCAGTAGATGAAGGCATCAAAACTAATAGTGGTCAAGAAACTTACGCTGAGGCTACTGAAGAATTGCATGAGGCAAGACTAAAGGTAGGTGTAGCGAAAGGAACGCTAGAGGCTATTAGGGTACAACTCAAAAGCTTAGAGATAGGTTATGAGGTGTGGCGAACTAGAGAAGTGTCTCAGAGAAAAGAACAAAGCAGATATGGTGCTTAATTATTTAAGTAAAGGTTAGCGGAAAAGAGGATAGCTATTAAAGTATAAATCCTGTTTGGCAGAGTAGTCCATACATAGTATCGGCTGAGGTGTCATATAAACAACGCCTTTATGACTTTGAATGAAGAGTAGGGTATTCCAGTAAGGGATTACTACAGGAAGGAATTTAAATGTGTTCCTGTTGGATGGGTTTACAAGCATCCTATAAACACCGCCCTACAATTTTAAATGAAAGGAAGAAATCCAACTAAAGTAGAACAATATCATATGGATAAAGTGCAACAACTAGGTTGCATAGTTTGTCGCAATGAAGGGAATCTTTTTGTGCCTGCCGAAATACATCATGTCTATGGCAAAACACGAAAGGCTACAAAAAAAGGTGGTTTTGATGCACACATGAAAGTATTGCCTTTGTGTTACGAACATCATAGATCAGGCATAGACTGCGAAAGATATACAAGCAGACATCCATTCAAAGCAAAGTTTGTTTCTCGCTATGGAACAGAAGAAGAACTACTCAAACAGGTTGAAAAAATTCTGTAGCTGGGAAAAATATTTACTGGTAAGAGGAAACACATGACAATGCTAGCCGAACAGTTGAAGCAAGAGCTACAAGAAAGAAAAGAAGCTTGGTGGAAATGGCATCAAAAGAATCCGCAGGTGTGGAAGAAGTTTGAGGAGTATACCTTTCAAGCCATCAACGCAGGCAGGAAGAAGTATTCACAGTGGGCGATTATAAATCGTATCAGATGGAACGCTGAAGTAGAGACAAGCGGTGGGGACTTCAAGATAAGCAACGACTACATAGCTTTTTACGCTAGGTTGTTTCATGTGAAACATCCAGAGTACAAGGACTTCTTCTCAGTCAAACCTTTCAAAGAAGAAAAGATGATCAAAGAACTAGAAGAAAGCATGCCGTGGATTTCCTCTCCCGAAAATCTATGACTGGTAAATATTTTATGTGCCCTGTCTCTGATCCGTTACAAAGCTTTCGATCTCTCTTCTGAGGTTTGGAACTTTAGACAGTCTCAAGTTTCTGTCGAATTCCAGTTGTTCTAATAACTCTGCTTTCTGTTTGTTAGTCAAAGTATCACTACGATAGATTGCATCCCTGCGATCTCTGAATCTTTTCATGTATCTATCCAACGCTAGAATCTGCGATCTGGTTCTGACTGCTCCTTCGTTGTTGACTCGGTATGCTAAGTATTCATCTATCAAGCCTTTATCTTTTAATTTATTGATAGTCTGTATTACCTTGTTACTCTCTGCTCGTAACTCGTAGAATTCTTGCTGTAAGCCACCGCCTTGTGGAGTTGCTAAGAAACGCTTGAGAACAGGCATTTGGTCTATCCTAGGGGATATCATGTCTCTGCCTGTGAACTGCCTTAGAGTAGCGTCTATGACGCTCAGAAGGTATGTTCCTAGTGTGCCTCCATAACCTCTTAAAGCATACTCTAATTTTATAGGACTTATATTAAAAGTTTCTCCTAGAATTCTAGCTAATTCGTTGGTAGTTTCTCTGGTCTGGAAAGCAGGTTCTAGACCTTCTTCCATGTACTGTGGAACTATTGGACTGCCTGTAAAGCCACTTCTGTTTTCCACAAAAGCCTCTCTTAATGGTTTCAGTGCTTGAAAGCCTAATGGGTCTACCGCTAGCGTGGTCGTCAAGCCTCTGCGTAAAGTCTTTTGTAAATCTTCTAGGCTCGATCCACCCATAGTTACATCCATAATTCTTTCTGGAATTGTTTTAAACAGGAGACCGACCTCAAAAGGCACAGGTAGTTTTAGTGGAGGAGAATCTTTACCAGTAAATATTAACCAGTTGTCTTCCCTTTCTTCTCTTCGCCTTGCTCGGTACTCTTCCTTGTCACTGACCATCGCATAGTACAAACCTGTTATAAAAATCAGTAAGCCTGCTCTGCCTAAGAAGTTTGCTATGACTTGTCTTTGTGCATCTTTGTCATTAGCTATCGCTGACTCAGGTATACCTGCTGAATATCGACCAGAAGCTGATCTGTATAGAACATCTAAACCTTGTATCCTTGCATTTAAAAAAGGTATAGCTGTCGTGACTATTCTAAAAATTGGACTACTACCTCTCCTTGAGAAGTTTATTATCTCTGATGCTTGATAGGCAGCCTCTGCCTCATCGCCTGTTCTTTTTAAAACTTGATCGTAAACTGCTTTTCTTGTTGCTCCATCCGATCTATAGGTTGCCTGCCCTAGAAAATCCCATGCTTTCAGCACCATGTCAGTAGGATTCATCGCTCCGTTAGTTCCTATACCCTGACTTCTAAATTGTCTTTTTACGAAACCCACGACACTCTCTGCGTCTGCAGAATAATCGTAACCTCCTAAAACTCCAAACCTTTCTAAATCAGATAAGTCAGAGGCAAACCCTTTTACAGTATCTACTACAGGTGTAAAACCTGCACCACTTGTAACCGCAGCAGATAAGGTATCTCTAAACATATTTACTAATATAAAGCCGGGGTCTCTAGTAACTGTTTCACGAAGCACAGTTGCTGGGAAAGATAAAATCTTTGTAACTATACTGTCATTTAAAACACCCATGTTTTCTAATCCTTCTAAAAACATAGGATCATTTACAAAAAAGAATCTTTTTCTGCCACCAATATATACTGGTAATATATTCTCTCCCTGTGCGTCTTGAGCTAAAACTTCTCTTGCTTGTCCACTTAAAACAAAAGCACGCATTAATTTTTGCAAAGCATCATTTTTCATACCTGCACTTACTACAGATATTTGATTTCTAAATATAGCTTCTAATGGAGCTACATCTATTGCTGCATCACTACCTTTAATTTTGTGATTTAGAGGATTGCCAGTAAGAATACCGCCACCAATATTCGGTCCTCTTATAGAATCATCAACCATTTTTTTATAGAAAGGATAATAAACAGAATCATCTTTCCATATTTGTGCAGTGGGTCTTACCTCTATTTTTTCTTGTATATTTTCTCTAGCATTATAATCATTAGCTAAATCTAAAAGTTTTAAATTATCTGCAGTCTTGGCTGCATCAATACCTTTTTCTATTAACTCACTTTTTATTTCTTGATAGTTAGGTAGCTGTGATAACAAACCAGAAGCTACCATAAAGTCTATGGTCTTGCTATTAAAGTCTTGAAAGTTATCATAAACTTCTTTAATTACATCGTATTCATTACCTATCTCTTGACCCTCTGCTATTTGCTCTTCTGTTAAAGGAACTTCGATTCCTTTTTTATTTAATACTGCACCTCTTTTAGCTATGGCATATATCTTAAACAAGCTTTCATAGTTAATATTATCTTCTTTAGACTTCTGATATATAGGTGCAAATATATTAATAAGATTTAAACGCTCATCTCTTGTTACAGATGTAAGTCCATTATCTAAAGTTACAAAACCATATTTAAGCATTGCTGCAAAAATACCTTTAGATTTATCGACCCATCTTAAAGCTTGTATTGCTCCTGATCTTGCACGAGCTTCAATGCTAGATATTTCTGGATTAAGTTTTACTGCTTTTTTTATACCTGCTAACTGAGCTGCATACCTATCAATGTATTTCGCTCTTTGTCTGGTTAAAAATCTTGATGCTGATTCACTCCACTCAGACTCATCAACAACAGTTTCTCCAAATGTTTTGTTTGGATTCTTACCCATCTCAATAGTTTCATTAAGTTCTTGATACTTTTCTGGTATCGCTCCCTCTGATCTTTTAAATGTAGGTATATCTAAAGGTATCTGTTCTGTTATTTGTTTTTTACTATCTTCTATCTTTTTAGCTTTAAGATAATTTATTTCTCTTTGAGTTTGCCTCATCCTGCCTTGCAACTTATTGAGACTTTCAGGTGTCATAAATGCACCTTCTTCTTGTTCTTCTCTTTCTAGTTGATAGAGTCTTGTTTCTAATCTATCAATCCTTTCTGTGACTGGTAAAGAATCATCTGCAGCTATAGAAAAAGTAGCAATATCATCCGTTGCATTTTCTTGCATTTCAAAAGCAATCTTTAATGCTTGTGGACTAGCATTGTTATTTAATCTAGGTATTGCTTCAGGAGAAGTATTAGCATTTATTTCATCTGCCTTTTCTTTAGCTTGTTGTTCTGCTGCTTCATCTAATATTTGTGCTGCTGTTTTTTCTTCTTCTTCTTGAGCAGTAGGTTCTTCAGGAACTTTATCAACACCTGTAGCTTTGCCTCTTTGTACTTCTGCTATATCTTCAAATAAACCTGTGCTTACCAAACCTCTTACAACATCTCTCTGTCTAGCACCAATCTTACCGCTAGCTATATCTTGTAATACAAAGAAAGGATTACCAAAGTTTGCTCCTGTTATTGCACGCAATACTCCAGTAAAAAAGTTTAAAACTTTATTTATAACTCCTTTAGGTTGTTGCTGTAAGGAGTTAGGATTTGCACGATAAAATATAAATAATTCTGCAGCATACTCTTCGTTTAAAGTATTTTGTGGAGTGCCTTGCTGTTTATAATTACGCTCTAATGCATCTTGTAAATTCTTGGGCAGTTGTTCCTTAGCTGCTTTAACTAAACTTTGGAACTCTTTTTCTGTAAGCAAATCAAGTTTACGCATCGGATGAATAACTTCATGATTCATTATGTCTATTGTTGCGTCTAATAACTGTTGTTCACTTAATTCTTTACGAGGATCAATCCTTGCCATTTGAAAGAAAATAGTTTG
>MDTE01170085.1_pt1 | contig 13105 bp, 14 predicted proteins | sample 811231 | NCBI WGS metagenome assembly MDTE01 (sample SAMN05326651, study PRJNA326480) | marine metagenome | isolation source: seawater | place: Indian Ocean: Red Sea | collected 2010
GGTATGAGAGTGGTAATAGACTTAGATCTTTAGATTCAAATGTATTTGATAGTTACTATACTAATTTATTGATCAGCTCGCCTATTCCTTCTACAGAAATCTGAATAGTATCCCCTTCATTCATTGGGCCTAATCCAGAATTTGTGCCACAAGCAATAATATCATCTGGTAATAATGTCATATCTTTAGAGATATAACTTACAATTTCAAAAACGTTGAAGAACATGTCGCTTGTATTATAATCCTGGACAATTTTTCCATTCAGCTTCGATTGAACCTGAACATTTGTTGGATCTATTTCTGTAGCAATACATGGTCCGAATATTCCAAAAGTATCAAAACTCTTAGCGCGCGTCCATTGATCAAATGTTGAATCCTTTTTGACCAAATTCATAGCTGTTACATCGTTAACACACGTATAACCAAGAATATAATCATTTGCGTTTTCTACTTCAACATCTTTGCATTCTTTTCCAATAACAATTCCTATTTCCCCTTCGTAAAATATATCTTCAGAATAAAATTTTGGTCTTTTAATTTCGTCTCCAGATTCTATAACGCTCGAAATTGATTTATTGATATATAGCGGATTTTTTGGCTTATTAAGTCCCTTCTCAGTAGCTAATGTTTTATAATTATTCCATAAAGCTAATATTTTGCTAGGTTTGAGTTTTTTAGATATATTAGTCATCTTGTGTTTTTTAAATAGAATACTATATTAAGAGAATAATTTTAAACTAAAAAAAAATGAAAAAAAAGAAAAGAGTGTTAATTATTAGATGTGGTCTATTGGGTGATACAGTAGATGCAACTTCAGTAATAAATCCAATTAGAGAATTCTATGGAGAAAGTGTTGAAATTGATTGGGTATCAAAACCTGAAAGCTCACAGCTCTTTGAGTTAGATAAAAGAATAAATAATGTTTATGTGCTAAAACACACCAAATTACCATTTATATTAAATCTACATAAATTTTTGATTATTCTAAACTCATTGTTTAAGCCATATGATTTAATTTTAAACTTAGAAATTGGAAATAAATTTAATGACCTTGTTAGATATACTCGCTCACATCATAAAATAGGTATGCCTTTTAAATTGGTAAATGATGATATTTTCAAAGAACATAGAGTAGATCATCAATTAAGAATTCTGAATGAATTTTTTTCAAAATATAATAAAAAAAATGCAATTCCTTCTATTATAGGGAAACAAAAGCAAGATCTAGAGAATAAATTTCCACTAAAAGAAAAATATATTGTACTTTGTCCAACAAATAGTCATTTTGAGAATGAAAATTATCGAGGGTACAGAGCATGGCCAATAAACAACTGGTTAGAACTCATAAAAAAAATACTAGAACAAACAGAACTTAATATATTGTTGGTAGGTAGCAAAAATGAAGAAAAATATTTTAAGAATTTTTATCCATTAAGAAAAAGGGTGTATGACTTGTGTGGGAAAACTACAGTTTCAGATCTTATTACTATTATGAAATTTTCAGAATATGTCGTTGCAACAGATAGTGGCAGTGTTCATATCGCAGGAGCGTCTGCAAAAAATATTATTTCTATTCATGGGCCAACAAATTATTATCAATCTGCACCTTATAAAACTTCTAAAAATAATATAAAAATAGCTTCACTAAACCTTAAATGTAGCCCTTGTTATGATACGCAAGCAATTAAAGAGTGTCCCATAAATAAATGTATGCATAATTTAAATGCTGAAACAATTTTTAGTTATATAAAAGATTTTTAGTTATTTTTCTTTTTAGTTAAAAATCTCTCAATATATTTTAAATTTGATTCGCCAGAATTTTTCTTATAATTCTTTTCTGATATTAAGTCTGATAAGTGAGATATTCTTTCTTCAATTTTTTTAGAAATAATTCCATATCTATTAATATCTCTTATAAATAAAATAATTATTACAACTAAAATTGGAAACATGACTTGAGATGTTACTTTATAGGAATATAAAAATAATTCTAAATAGTTAGTGTCCATTATCTTTTATTTTAGCAATAAATTCATTCATTTGGACATCAATAGAGTCTTCTATGAATTTATTTTTATTTCTAGCATCATTTAGACTAATCTGGTTATCTTCATAGGATTTCCAAAGATCAATTCTTTTTAGTAAGGCATCTTGAGTAATATTATAATGAGCTAATTGATATTTTTTCATTTGTTTTTTGAAGCTATCTAATGTGTTACTTCTACTGTCATGAACACATTGCAAATAATGTGATGATTCTTGCAATGTCATGCCTTGATTATTTAATTCTTTTAATCGGGTTTGTCCTTCTGAAGAAAATTCACACTTAACAAATAAATCATAAGATTTAGCTCTAGCTTCTGCAAAATTATATTCTGGAAATTGATAATATATTGTATCTTCTACTAATTTGTTCTTGTAAGTCAAATCGTGATCCATATTACTACTCAAGATTGCTTTTATTTCATTGTTTCCAATAGGCATTTTTTTCATAAAAAATCTTTTGTGATAAATTCTCGTTACAAAATCACCATTTATAAACAATTTCACATATCCGCGTGTAGAATTATTATTCCTCATATCTTCTTCTGGAGTTAAATCAAAATTTTTTATTATTGATTCTAATTGATAAAACGAACCTATTTTATGTAATTTAATTTTAATACTAGGAGTTTTTTCTTGTATCACTTCAATAGTAGGATTGTAGTATTTTTTCCAAAATTCTATTCTGCCTTCATCACCATGAGCAGCTACATCAATTGATGAAAACACAAAAGAAAATAAAATTAGAAATTTATTAAAAAAATACATTATTTTTTTATTATAGTGTGAAAATGAATATCAATGTTACCCTTTTCTCTGTCTTTACAATAACATTTTAATGTTTCGGATATTACAGGAAATGCAATATTTCCCCACGGTATCTCACTTTCTTCAAATAATTTAACATCTTCCATTTCGGCACCAGTAGAGAATTTACCGTCTGTTAAAGAACCGTGATACATTATATAAATTTGACTTATATGGGGTAAACTGCATATTAACAAAAGTTTGATATTACTAGATTTGGCCCCTACTTCCTCGTACGTTTCTCTTAAGGCTCCTTCTTCAAGTGTCTCATTATTTTCTAAAAAGCCAGCTGGTAATGTCCAATATCCGCATCTAGGTTCTGTGGCTCTTTTACATAGCAATATCTTATTGTTATATGTAAGTAGACATCCAGTAACAATTTTTGGGTTCTCATAAAATATTATTCCACAAGCATCGCATACAGCTCTTTCTCTATTATCACCTTCTGGAATTTTTATAGAAACTGTTGAACCGCAGTGTGTACAATAATTTTGCGTTATATTCTGTTTAATCAGATTTTCATTCATTTGAAATCTGATTTTAACATTATCTATGCACAATCACTATTGTACTTGAACGTTTACTGCTCTTTTACTGTACTTGAACGTTTACTGCTCTTTTACTGTACTTGAACGTTTACTGCTCTTTTACCTTTTGGGCTCTCTTCTTCGTCATAAGATACTTTATCATTTTCTTTCAATGTTTGAGATGTATCTGATTGATGAACAAAAATATCTTTGTCGCCTTCATCGGGTTTTATAAATCCAAACCCTTTGACTGAATCGAACCATTTTACTATTCCTGATTTCATGTTTTCTCCATGGCTCATATTACTTGATTATAAAGATAAAGCAATGGTTCTATGTATAAATATTTCTAATATAAAGTGGAGAGGAATTAAGGTAATTGCGCCAAGGTATATTGGCGTCCCCAAGGGGAGTCGAACCCCTGTTGCCGGGATGAAAACCCGGTGTCCTAGGCCTCTAGACGATGGGGACTAATCAATATTGTCATCAAAGAATAAATAAGTTTTTTATTATACCCAGTAATTTAATAAAATGATAACAAATATTAAGCCTTACTAAATAATCGAAGATCATTTAATCTTTTCAATGTCTTATCAAAACCAAGAATAAAACTTAGATCATCTATCGAGGGTGCTTTTAGTTTGCCTGTTAATGCGAATCTTATAATAGGTCCAACCTCTGAAAATTTTAAATTGAGTTCTTCACAAATATTTTTCGTGATCTTGCTTAAATTATCTTTTTTAGAGAAATCTGTTTTACCAAATTTATCTATTGATTTATCTAATATCGAAATCATAAGATTTTTGTCAAATTTATTTATAATTTCAATATCATATGACAAATTTTCTTCAAAATAATAGGTGAGGCTTTCAGCAATTTTTTTTAGACTAAATTCTCTTTCTATTCCTAGTTCAAGAATTTTATCCAAATATTCTTTATCTTGAACCTTAATATTTAACTGATTCATATAAGGTAATATCATTTGTCTTATATCGTGAATTTTCATATTTTTTATATAATATTGATTTAACCAATTTAATTTGTCATGGTCAAAAATTGCAGCAGATTTAGTTACTCTTTTTAAAGTGAATAATTCTATAAGTTCATCTGTAGAAAAAATTTCTTTATCTCCGTGTGACCAGCCAGTTCTCGCAAGATAATTAATAATAGCTTCATTTAGATACCCTTCATCAAAAAAATATTTTATATCAATTGCGCCATGACGTTTTGATAATCTTTTCCCGTCTTTCCCATGTATCATAGGTAAATGTGCAAACTTAGGTATATTTGCACCGAAAGCATTAAAAAGATTAATTTGTATAGCTGTATTATTCAAATGATCGTCACCTCTTATTATATGAGAAATTTGAAATTCTATATCATCAACAACAGATGTTAAATTATAAGTTGGAATACCATTAGAACGTAATATAACTACATCATGAAATGTTTTTGGATCAAAATTAATATCTCCATGAATTTCATCATTAACTATAATTTTTTTATGTTTTGGATTTTTAAATCTAATTACATGATTAGGTTTGTTTAATCTATTTTTATACTGGAGATCTAAATTTGTATCTTTTGTTTTTTCTGTGATTTCAATTTCATCATAGTAAGCATAGTTTTTTTCTAACAATTCTTCTATTTTATTGATATATTTGTCAAACCTTTCAGATTGATATGTAATTTTCTTATCTGATGATAATCCTAATCTTGTCAAAGAAGATATTATAGATTGAGAAAATTCGTGAGTACTTCTAGATGTATCTGTATCATCTATTCTGATAAGAAATTCGCCATTATTATTTTTTGCATATAACCAAGAAAATAATGCAGTTCTTACACCACCAATGTGTAGCCAACCAGTTGGGCTTGGAGCAAATCTCGTACGAATCATACCTATAACGTCATTTTAAATTCATCAACAATAGCACCTGGCAATGTAGAACTATATGCAGATCTGCCTTCATATGTACTACAATCCATAAGCATATCTTGATTATTAGTTAAACCAAATAAATTTTCACCCAATATATTATATATAGTTTCATCAAATCTCATTGTATTTATTGGACCAATATACTCTCCATCTTTAACTTGAAAACATCCAAATCTAGTCAAACCAGTTACTCTCGCATTATTTTTATCTGAAAAATTTAGATACCATAGATTGCTAATGTATATACCATCTTTAAGACATTCAGTTATATTGTCAGAAGGGATATTTCCTGGTTTTATTTCCACAGCAACCGGCGATTCATAATATTCGGCAGCATTATGTTCTACAGAATATTCTAAAGCCGATCTTGGTGATATTAAAGATGTATTATACTGTCCAGATTTAATTAACTCAATTTTTTCAGGTTTGATGAAACCATCTTCATGAAAGTTCGGAATAATACCACTCGATAAGTCTTCAGTAATTGTCACATCTTTATTTAATCTCTTATCTCCTTTTGTCATTAAATGTAATGGACTCGATCCAATTCTATTTGCTTTGTAACTAAAACCTCCCCAAGACATCATATCTATTATTTCATTAAGAGCAGCAGGTGATAGATAAACTCTTTGTGGGCCTGGTTGAAGTTTAATTTCTTTATTATTTAATACTGATAATTTTAATTTTCCTTCATTAAGTATTTTTATAAACTTATTATGGTCCCAATCAATACCAGCATAATTTTGCTTTATAGCTTTATCATTAGAATTATATAATGACCAATCAAAATTAAATGAGGTGCTTTCATGCCAATTAAATTGGCCGAATGAATTTGCAAAACCTCTGTATATGTTACCCGAAGAAAAAATTCCTACTAATTCATCATTTTTAATATCATCTAATATGTTTTTTATAATTTCTTTACTGTTTAGTGTTGATTTACAGTTAGATATAGATGATGATTGATTTTTTTTTGAATAAAGCAAATATGGATCAGCTGATAATTCAGGCATCTCTCGTCTAAGATAATTAAGTGATTTTATAAGTGTATCTATATCTCTATCAATATTACCACTTAACCTTATTGATGAAGTATGGATCTTTTTCTTGTAAATTAAACTTAAACTTAAATCTAATTGTTTAACATTACCAGCTTGCCTGATTTTTGAATTATTCAATCTGATAAAATTGCTAATTTCTGCATCAAAATTAATAATCATAACTTCGTCAGCATGAATTTGTTCTAACATTTTTTTTGAAATTTTGTTAAAAAATTCCTTCATTACAATCCCCCAAAAACTTCTATCTGATCAAATAAACACATTGGTGTTGAATGTCCAACAAACATAGTTTGATTTGGTTCTCCTTTTCCGCAATTAGATGTTCCTAGAATTTTTTGTGAATCCTGATTACCAACCTTCTCTAAATTGTGCCAAAAATTTTTCGTAACTCCTCTGTAACTAGGATTTTTCACAATATTTTTTAATTCTCCATTTCTAATTAAAGTTCCTTTTTCGCAGCTAAACTGAAATTTATTTCGTTTATCATCTATAGACCAAGAATTATTTGTTTCTAACAATATTCCATTTTCTACAGATGAAATCATATCAGCATCTGAATGTTCGCCAGGTTCAATATTAATGTTACCCATTCTATCAATTGGAGGTCTATTCCAATTACTCGCTCTTGAACATGCGACATGATCTAGACCCGTTCTTTGTCCTGATATTTGACCTCCTATGGGGCGAACTAACATGCCATTTTTAATTAGATGTTGTTTAGATGCTTCTGTCCCGTCATCATCAAAATTGTATGTAGCTAATTGTGATTCAAGAGTAGGATTAAAAGTTACATTTAAACATTCAGAACCATATTGATATTTACCAAACATATCTAATGTTACAAAACTTGATCCAGCATAATTTCTTTCATCACCAAGAATTCTATCTAACTCAAGTGGATGACCTATAGATTCATGCAATTGAAGAATCATTTGATCAGGAGCTATCAAAGCTGACATTTTTTGATCTGGGCAATTAGGAGATTTTGATAATTGAATAGATTCTTCAGATAATTCTGCAGCTTTTTTATTTAAATTTATCCTATCTAAAAAGTCATATCCAATTTGTCTTGCATGTGCATGTCCACCATAAGTTCTAGTCTGTATTTCTTTTTTATAAGTCGCAGAAACAACAATTTGAGGTAAAAGAAAAGAAATTCTTTGTCTAAAACATGATCCATTAGTATCAATGAATAATGTCTCTATTTTTTTATACCTTAAACTTGCACCCCAGTTTGATATAGAAGGTTTTGATTTAAGAATTTTATTTATATTTGTTAAATAATCAATTTTATCTTTAGTTGGAACTTGCGTCCAATTTGTTTCTTCTTTTGTATAATAATTTCCTTCAACTTTTCTTATAGTTTTATAGTCGGGCAGAAATGCTATCTTATGTTTAGTAAATTCAGACCAATCTATAGCCTCTTTTATGGCTAATTTTAGACCATTGGTTGTTAAATCACTTGATGAACCATAACCAATACCTCCATTATTAATTATAGAAACCATAACACCATCATCTTCTGAGACTGTTACAGGCTCTACAATATTTCTAGTAACAGATATTGTATTAATAAATTGATTAACAAATCTAAAAGAACAGTAATCCACGTTCGGTGTTAGTTGTTTTACTTGGTTTATAAAATCTTCTTTCATGATAATATTAAATTGTAACACTAGAGAAGATCTAATGCATGATGTTTACCAATTAATTAAGAATTCAGATTTCCCAACAATATTTAGGGACAAATTAAAATGTGTACAAATAAATATGGGTTATAAATGTAATCAATCCTGTAGTCATTGTCATGTTAATGCTGGGCCTAATAGAAAAGAAATGATGAATAAAGAAACTGTAGATGACATTATTAAATTTATTCAAAAAAATGATATACACAAAATTGATTTAACGGGTGGAGCTCCTGAATTAAATCCTTATTTCACATATTTAATTGAAAAATCGAAAAATCTTGGTTGTCATGTTATTGATAGATCAAATTTATCTATATTATTAGAACCTGACATGAAATATATGATTAAATTTTTAAAAAAACATAGTGTGGAAGTAATAGCATCATTACCATGCTACTTATCAGAAAATGTTGATAAACAAAGAGGGAAAGGAGTTTTTAAAAAAAGTATAAATGCACTGATAAAATTAAATGATGAAGGTTATGGTATAGATAAAAATTTAATTCTTAATCTTGTTTATAATCCACAAGATGATAATTTACCTGCTGATCAAAAATTTCTAGAAAAACAATACAAAACACACTTATACAAAAATTATAAAATAATATTTAATCATCTTTATACAATTACTAATATGCCTATATCAAGATTCGGTAGTATTTTGATCTCCAAAGGAAAATTCAATGATTATATAAATTTATTAAAAAAAACATCAAACCTAAAACATTTAGAAAATGTTATGTGTAAATCGCTTATTAGTATTGATTATCAAGGTTATATATATGACTGTGATTTTAATCAAATGTTAAATATGGGAATTGAAAAAAAAAGAAAAGTTCATATATCTCAATTATCTTCACAAGATTTATATAAAAAGAATATTACCACAGGAAAACATTGTTTTGGATGTATTGCAGGGAATGGAAGTAGTTGTGAAGGTAATTTAAACAATGATTAGTATTATTATACCTACATACAATGAAGAAAAACAAATTGTTAAAACTCTTGAAAATTTAAATCAAATTAAAAGAGAAATTCCAATTGAAATAATTCTTGTTGATGGCAGTAGCAATGATAATACAGTAAAACTTTCAAAGAATTTAGTAGATAAAATTTTTATAAGTCATAAATGTCGTGCAATTCAACAAAATATTGGTGCATCTATATCTTCTGGTGAAATAATTCTATTCTTACATGCGGATACTATAATTCCAAAAATTGCACTGAAGATGCTTGAGAAACAACAGAAAAATATTAAGTGGGGTTTCTATAATATAGCTTTTGATGTTATGCAATTAAAATTTTATATATTGAGTAGTTGTATTAACTTTAGATCAAAAGTATTTAAGTATGGAACTGGAGATCAATGTCTTTTTATAACAAAGAATTTATTTAATCAAATTGGTGGTTTTCCAAATATCGATCTTATGGAGGATATAGCAATATGTCAAAAATTAAAAAAAATATTCTATCCATCAATTTTGAATCATAGTGTCATTACATCAGCTAGAAAATGGGAAAAAGAAGGTTATCTAAAAACTATATTAAAAATGAAATTATTAAGATTATTATATAAGGTAGGCTGTAATCCTTCTTTTTTACAGAAATATTATTAATTATGAATTCTATAAACATATTCACTAAATGTCCTTATACTAGTGAATGCAAAACAAGATTAAAATCTTTATTAAATAAAGATGAAAGAGCCTATTTATCTCAATATATGCTACTCAATATTCTTAATGAATTAAATTATATTGATAATTGTGAAATTAATCTTTGGGTCTATCCTAATTTTAATAATGTATTTTTTAAAAAAATTTCAAAAAAATATAAATTAAATCTATATAAACAAATAGGAAATAATCTATCACAAAGATTAGATTATTGTATTTTTAATCAATCTTCTGTTTGTGAAAAAGTGCTTATCATTGGATCAGATATACCAACTCTAAATCATCAAATTATTAATAAAGCTATCAAATCTCTTAATTATAAAAAATATGTTATAGGGCCAAGTAAAGATGGTGGGTTTTATTTATTAGGCACCACAATATCATTCAATAAAATATTTAATTCATTCAATACTGAAAAAATTATGTTTTCCAGTCTTGTGGATAGTATAGTTGCTAATAATCATGATTATTCTTTACTAGACAAATTAAAAGATATAGATACAAAAGAAGACTTACTTACTATCTGATTTTTTTTTTGGGAAATGAGTTTTAGGATCAACATTATTCTCGTAGAGTTCATTTAATTTCACATATTTCATATATGTATTAAACATCGTTGTAATAGCTACAGTGAAACCATCTAATCCCTGAAATATACCTCCTTTAATGAAAAGTTTCTTAAACAATGCAAAAAGTGAATGTGTTATAGGTCTAATTTTAGAAGCTCTTACACCTTTCGAATGTAACGTTTTTGCGCTTTGTGTACTATAAAAATTAATTTTATTAATCCATTCATTATAAGAATCATATGTGTGATGAATAATATGGTAGTCGGTTTTAAATTCAGATGTAACTGGAATAAATGAATGGGATGTTCTATCTATATAATTTGTTTTATTTTTATTATAAAGCCTAACAACTCTATCAGGATAAAATCCAGCTGCCTTAATCCATCTAGTACCACAGTAATTTTGTCTTCTAAATGAATATCCATCATATTTACTATTTTCTAAATCTAAAGACTTTACAAATTGTATTAAATTATTCTCTAATTTTTCATCTGCATCTAAACTAAATATCCAATTGTTGGAAGCGAAATGAGATGCGTGTATTTTTTGTGGCCCATCACCTAGAAAAGGTTGTTCAATAACTTTCACTCCTAAATCTTTTGCAATTACACAAGTATTATCTTTGCTAACAGAATCAAGTACAATTATTTCATCACATATTTTTTTTAATGATAAAATACATTCTTTTATGTGTTTTTCATTATTTAACGTAATTATAGTGCCTGTTATATTATTCATAAAGTTTCTACATATTTTTTAATTTTTTCAAAATGTAAATCATAATTATACTTATAATCTGCAAAAGCCTTAGCTTTTTTTGATAAATTTGTTCTCAATATCTTATCTTTTTTCATTTGTAAAATTTTTTTACAAAGGTCATCTGAGTTTTTAGGTTCAAATAAAAGTCCATTCTTTCCATCTTCAATAATTTCAGGTACCCCACCAGCATTACTACCTATTACCGGGACATTCATTATCATTGCTTCAGCCAAAACTAATCCAAATGTTTCTTCAAATGTAGGTAATATTACCAGATCTACATAAGGCATGATTGACATTGGGTTTTCAATAAAATCAATAAACTTAATATATCCTTTTAAATCATTTTCAGCAATTAACTTATCTAATCGGGATTTATAATCTTGGTTCATTACGTGACCAATACTTAACAATTGGATTTCGTCTGGTTGTATTTTTTTAATAGCTTCTATAACTAAATGTTGGCCTTTTTGTTCCTCAACCCGAGAAAATAATCCTATAGTGAATAAATCTGGTTTCAAATTAATTTCTTTAAAATATTTACTTTTATGGCTTATATCAATTTTGCTTGGACAAGAAATTCCATATGTTAATAGTTTTATTTTATCATTACTAATAGGATAGAATCTCTCTGCTTCATTTTTTAACTTTTCTGTAATAACTAAAACTAGATCGATATATCTAAAAATAATTGAATGGTAGAAATCATTTTTATATCTAGTTATTTTCATTTGTCTATAATAAATTAATGATATATCTCTTCTGCAAAATATTTTAATTAGAACAGAAAATAATATATCTTTTGACCAGCTAACATGAATAACTTCTATATTATTCTGATTTATATATTTTGAAATCTTGAAAACATAAAACAAGATATTAAATATATTAATTTTGCTAATTGACAAACCTGGACAATAAATGCGCTTTTGTATCTCTGAATCTCTTCTAGAAATGGTATAAATAGAATTATTATCATAATAATTAACCATTCTAGTGAAATACAATTCTAAGCCACCTATATCTGGAGATGTACAAATTGCTAATATTTTTTTCATAAATTTTATATAAAAATGGTAAAAAAAATAGTTATAATGTATTGTAGAGTTTTCGAATACATAAATAAATAATAATCAATGAAAAAAATCCTAATTACTGGTGGGGCTGGCTTTATAGGTTCCCATTTATGCAAAAAACTTCTTGATGAAGGTAATGATGTATTGTGTCTAGACAACTATTTTACGGGCACAAAACAAAATATAACATCACTATTATCCAATCCTTATTTTGAAACTATCAGACATGATATATGTTTTCCACTCTATGTTGAGGTTGATCAAATATTTAATTTAGCTTGCCCTGCATCCCCTATTCATTATCAACATGATCCTGTTCAAACAACAAAAACAAGTGTTCATGGTGCTATAAATATGTTAGGACTAGCCAAACGTATTAATGCAAGGATTTTACAAGCTTCTACTTCAGAAGTTTATGGAGATCCAGAAACTCATCCACAAAATGAAAACTATTGGGGAAATGTAAATCCAATCGGACCTAGAAGTTGTTATGATGAAGGTAAAAGATGTGCTGAAACATTATTTTTTGACTACTACAGACAACACAGGTTGGATATAAAAGTTGTACGTATATTTAATACATACGGACCTAAAATGCACCCAAATGATGGAAGAGTGGTAAGTAATTTTATTATGCAGGCATTAACTAATAAAGACATTACTGTTTTTGGTGATGGAAAGCAAACACGATCATTTTGTTATATAGATGATATGGTTAATGGTCTTCAGAAAATGATGGACTCAGACAAAAAAGTAATAGGTCCTATTAATTTAGGAAATCCAACCGAATTAAAAATTATTGATCTTGCAAAAGTAATAATAAAAATGACTAACTCGAAATCTAAAATTATTCATGCAGATTTACCTATGGATGACCCCGTTAGAAGAAAACCTGATATATCTATTGCAAAAGAAATATTAGACTGGGAACCAGATATAACAGTTGAAGATGGA
>MDTE01021225.1_pt1 | contig 13104 bp, 9 predicted proteins | sample 811231 | NCBI WGS metagenome assembly MDTE01 (sample SAMN05326651, study PRJNA326480) | marine metagenome | isolation source: seawater | place: Indian Ocean: Red Sea | collected 2010
AAAAAAATAAAACTTGGGGAAGTGGCGGAATTGGTAGACGCGCTTGACTTAGGATCAAGTGTTCATAGAACGTGAGAGTTCGAGTCTCTCCTTCCCCATTATAAATTAATAATCTTTTCTACAGTTTCTGCTATTTTCCCAGGATGGGGAATAATATGACAACCAGCATCCTTTAAAGAATTTATCTTCGATTCTGCCTTGCCATATTCTCCGCTAATTACTGCCCCTGCATGCCCCATTCTTTTACCTTTTGGAGCGCTTGCTCCTACAATGAGAGCTGCTATAGGTTTAGTAGTATTTACTGATTTTAAAAATTCTGCTGCTTCTTGTTCTTTTATCCCGCCTATTTCACCAATAAAAACTATACTTTGGGTCAAATCATCAGATATAAAATAATCTAAAACATCAATAAATGAAGTTCCAACTATAGGATCGCCACCGATACCTATACATAAAGATTGACCAATACCTCTTTTTGAAAGTTGATCTACAGCTTCATAAGTAAGTGTTCCACTTCTGGAAACCACACCAACATTTCCGGGCATGAAAATATCTCCAGGCATAATTCCAATTTTACATTCTTCTTTTGGATTAATTACTCCCGGACAATTTGGACCAATTAAAGTTACTCCTTGATCTTTTGCAACTTTATGAATCTTAATCATCTCATTTACAGGTACACCTTCGGTAATACAAATAACTGTTTCGATTCCCGAATCAATTGATTCCAAAATAGCATCAGGAGCAAATGGGGCAGGCACAAATATTAAAGATGTATTAGCGTCTGTTGTATCTTTCGCTTCAATTACAGAATTAAAAACTGGTATAGATTTATTAAATAACTCCCCTCCTTTGCCAGGAGTTACACCTCCAACTATTTGAGTGCCATATTCTTGGCATTTCAAAGCATGAAATCCTCCTTCTTTTCCAGTTATACCTTGAACAATAACTTTAGTATTTCTATCAATTTTAAGTGTCAATTCAAACTACCTCTTAGTAAGTAATATTTGTGAAATTTCATTTAAATTATCAGCAAAAGAAATATTATATTTACTTGCACTTAAAATTTCTTTTCCTTCATCACTATTCGTACCTAGCATTCTAATAATAAGTTCAGGAGCTTTTTTATTATATTGATCAAGCGCAGATAAAAAACCTCTGGCAGCAACATCACACCGTAGAATTCCTCCAAATAAATTTATTAATACTACTTCTACATTTTGATCAGATAAAACAGCTAACATTGCTTCTGAAACTTTATTCTCATCTGCGCCGCCTCCTATATCTAAAAAATTTGCTGGCTTTAATCCTGATACATTAATTACATCCATAGTAGCCATTGCTAATCCTGCCCCATTCACTATACAACCAACATTTCCTTGTAATTGTATATATTTTATACCTAATTTGGCGGTTTCAATTTCAACTGGGTTTTCTTGAGATAAATCTCTTAATTTTTTTATTGAATTTTGTCTGAATAAAGCATCTTCATCAAATGTAATTTTTGCATCAAGGGCTAATATTTCACCTGATTTATTTTGAATTAATGGATTAATTTCAATTAGAGAGCAATCTTTTCTTAAATATAATTCATACAAATTTTTTATAATTTTTCTTAATTCATTATAATAAGTTTGCTCATATCTTAAAAAATTATTAATTGCTCTTATTTGAAAATCTGTTGGCCCGGTAATTACATTTATTGGTAAAGTTAAAATATTTTCAGGAGCTTTAGAAGCTACTTCTTCTATATCCATACCACCTTCAGGACTAACAATAATGTTCAAAGATTGATTACTGCCATCAACCAATAATGCCACATAACTTTCAGAATTTATTTCACTGACTTTTTCCACCAAAATTTTATTAACAATAAATTCGTCATTTCCAGTTTGAAAAGTTTGAAATCCCTTACCAAAAAATCTATCAGAAAATTCAATTACTTCTTTTTTGGATTTGACTAATTTAACTCCGCCGGATTTGCCTCTACCTCCTGCATGTACTTGTACTTTTAATACAACATCGCTATTAAGTGATTGATAAATTTTTAAAATCTCATCTTTATTTTCACCTACATAACCTTCAGGTACTTTAATATCATAATCTTTAAATAATGCTTTAGCCTGATATTCGTGAATTTTCAAATATATATCCCTTTTGATAACACGGAGAGAGTGGGATTCGAACCCACGATAATCGTAAAATTATACTGGTTTTCAAGACCAGCGCCTTAAACCACTCGGCCATCTCTCCAAGTTTACTCTTTAAAGTTTAAACAAATATTATATCAATTGTTATCTCAAATCCAAATTAATTGCTGTATTAATTTTTCCAATTAATTTATTTACAATCTTTCTTAATTATATTTTGTTAAAATTAATAATATATAAATAAGAATACGAGAAATTTATTGAAAATTAATGAGATAGTAATTCGAGGCGCAAAAGAACATAATTTAAAAAATATAGATGTGAATATTCCAAGAGGTAAATTTATTGTAATCACTGGTTTATCTGGGTCTGGGAAAAGCTCCTTAGCGTTTGACACAATTTATGCAGAAGGCAGAAGAAGATATGTAGAATCTTTATCGGCATACGCAAGGCAATTTTTAGGTAATCTAGAAAAACCAAATGTAGATTATATAGAAGGATTATCGCCTGCAATATCTATAGATCAAAGAGGTATTTCCAAAAACCCAAGATCAACAGTAGGAACAACTACTGAAATTTATGATTATTTAAGAATATTATTTGCAAGAATCGGAACTCCTCATTGTATTAAGTGTAATAAAGAAGTAAAAAAACAATCTATACAGCAAATTGTTGATTCAATTAAATCTCTGCCAATAAATACGAAATTTATGATTTTATCTCCAATCATTAGACATAGAAAAGGTGAGCATAAAGATACTCTTAATATTGCACGAAAATCGGGTTTTATTAGAGCCCGTATCAATGGAGAAATCAAAGAATTATCTGAAAAAATAGAATTGGAAAAAAACAAATGGCATACGATTGAAATTATAGTTGATCGGTTGCAAATAAATAATGAAATAGATAATGACAGGCTCACAAATTCTATTGAAACATCATTAAAATTATCTGAAGGTCTAATAAAAATCGCATTATCAAATAACAAAGAAATTCAATATTCTGATACTTTTTCTTGTCCAGATTGTAATATCAGCATAGAAGAAATAGAACCTAGAAATTTTAGTTTTAACAGCCCTAAAGGTGCATGTACTACATGCTCTGGTATTGGGCATTCTCTAAAAGTAGATCCTAAATTAATTATACCCAATAATGAACTTAGTATTGAGCAAGGAGCAATAGCACCATGGTTCAGATCAGGCAGTTACGCAAATATATATCAAGGTATATTTAACTCAATCTCAGAACAATTTAATTTTTCATTACAAACTCCAGTTAAAGATTTATCTGATGAAAACTTAAAAATTATCTTATATGGATCAAAATCCAAGCCTATAAAATTCAACTATGTATCAAGAAGATTTGGGAAAATGCGTTACTCGAGAAAATTCGAGGGAATTGTCAATAATTTACACAGAAGATACAATCAAACTAATTCTGAAGGAGCAAGAGAAGATATAGAAAAATATATGTCCAAAGTAATTTGCCCTGACTGTAATGGCTTCAGATTACAAAAAGAATCTCTGCAAGTAAAAATATCCAATAAAAATATTATTGATTTAACTTTCATTAATATTTCTGAACTTTATAAATGGTTCAAAAAGATTGTTGGATCAAAATCTAAATTAAATAAAACAGAATTATTAATAGGAGAAAGATTAATAAATGAAATATCTTCAAGGTTAGAATTTCTTCTAGGCATTGGTTTGAAATATTTATCTCTTTCAAGGGCGTCAGGGACTTTAAGTGGGGGAGAAGCTCAAAGAATCAGGCTTGCAACGCAAATAGGATCTGGATTGACCGGAGTTATATATGTATGTGACGAACCTTCCATAGGTTTACACGCCGCAGATGATCGTATGTTAATTAATACACTAAAAAAACTAAGAGATTTAGGCAATACAGTTTTGATTGTTGAACACGACGAAGCAGTCATAAGATCAGCAGATTACATTATCGATATGGGTCCGGGTGCTGGAGAATCAGGAGGGAAAATAATTGCAAAAGGCACTTTAAATAATATTATAAAATCTACTAAATCTATTACAGGTGCTTATTTATCTCATAAAAAAATAATTGATAATAGCAAAAACAGAAATTTATTAAATAAAAAATATATCACAGTTTATGGGGCGTCAGAAAATAATTTAGATAATATAGATGTAAAAATTCCCCTAGGTTTGTTTGTAGCAATCACTGGAGTTTCAGGCTCAGGCAAAAGCACTTTGGTCAACGAAATACTGTATAAATCAATTGCTCAAAAGATAAATAAATCTAAAAATACACCAGGTAAATTCAAATCTATTGATGGAATAGATTTGATAGATAAAATTGTTAATATTGACCAATCACCAATAGGTCGAACTCCTAGAAGTAATCCGGCAACTTATACTGGTACGTTTACAAATATAAGAGAATTGTTTGCCAATTTACCTGAATCAAAATCAAGAGGATACAAACCTGGGAGATTTTCTTTTAATGTCAAAGGAGGTAGGTGTGAAAATTGCTCTGGAGATGGAGTAATTAATATAGAAATGCAATTTTTACCTGATGTATCCATATCTTGCGATTCTTGTAAAGGAAAAAGATATAATAGAGAAGCTCTTGAAATTGAAATGCGAGGAAAGAATATATCAGATATTTTATCAATGAGCGTAGAACAAGCATCTGATTTTTTTTCTAATATACCAAATATTAAAAACAAACTTGAAACTTTAAAAAATGTAGGTTTAGGCTATATTAAATTAGGGCAACCTTCCACACAACTTAGCGGCGGGGAAGCTCAAAGAATAAAACTTTCATCCGAGTTATCTAAACGATCAACAGGTAAAACTTTATATATATTAGACGAACCAACAACAGGATTATCATTTCAAGATTGCAATATGCTTATTAGTGTTTTGCAAAAACTTGTAGAAGGAGGTAATACAGTATTAATTATTGAACATCATTTAGATGTAATTAAATCAGCTGATTGGATAATTGATCTCGGACCTGGCGCGGGCGAGGAAGGAGGAAAAGTGATATATGAAGGCTACACAAAAAATATAATTTCAAACAAACTATCATTAACAGGGAAATACCTAAAATCTCATTTATCCAAAATAAAACATCATTAAAATACACTATATAAAGTAATAGAATATTGGCACACAACTATATGTAGTGGTATATTTTAATGATTGACATATAAAATTAACTTTATTAAGATATTATGAACTATAATTCATGAAAAAAAAGGACTGATGCCAGTAATAGCGCTCGGAGGACTAACCGCAGGTGGTGGTAGAATAATAGGCCCCAAAATAGCAAAAAAATTAAATATAGATTATGTTGACAAAGACATATTAAAACAAGCAGCTTTACAAAGTGGCTTAGATATAGAATTGTTTACAAAAAAAGAAGAGAGGCCAAGTAGCTTTGGGCAAACATTTGCAGGAAAAATTTCAAATATATTAGAAAAATCTGCTTTTTCAGGAGCAGTTGGAGATCCTCACTTCGGCCCAGGAGCAGCTGCATTTCTAACTCATGAATTTGAAGATTTAACAGCAGAAGAAAATACAGAAAAATACCACCTAAATGATGAGGAATATAGTTTAGGCATTCAGGAAACAGTTCTTCAATTAGCAGAATTAGGCAGCATCGTCATTGTAGGCAGAGGGGCCAATATCATCCTAAAAGATGATCCTAGAGTACTTAGAGTAGGACTTATTGCAAATGAAGTTGACAGAGTAAACAGGATTGCAAATTTTGAAAATGTGAGTTATGAAACTGCCAAAACATTAATGATTAATAGAGATGCAGCCAGATCTCAGTTTTTTAAAAAGTTTTTTGACATAGATGATCCAGATAATAGATTTAATTACCATGCGATTTTAAATACAAGTGAAATGAATTTTGACCTTGCAACAGACATAATAATTGATATGTCTAAAGATTTACATTTAGATTCTCCTTAAAAATCTTTATATACCATCTCACCATTTACAATAGTTGCTACAATTTTACATTTCAAAATATCATTAACTGAAAGTAATGATATATCTCTATCAATAAGCGTAAAATCTGCTATTTTCCCAATTTCTATATTTCCTTTAAAATTTTCTTTAAATGAACCATATGCAGTATTTTTTGTATACATTTCTAATGCTTCTTTTAAATTTAATATTTCTTTAGGCTGCCAACCCCCATAAGGAGAATTATTAAATTTAGTACGATTAACAGCTGCATAAATACCCATTAAAGGAGAGGAATTTTCTACAGGAAAATCAGAACCTCCAATTAATAATATATTATTATCAACTAAGGTTTTCCATAAATATGAATCCTTTACCCTGTCTCCCAATCTTTCTTCAGCCATATACATATCGGAAATACAATGCATTGGTTGCACAGATGCAATTATATTTAAGTCAGATATCTCTTTTATATCTTCTTCTTTAATTATCTGAGCATGCTCAATCCTAGTCCTATGATCAAATTCATTACCATGAGAATTTTTTAACACTTCTTTAAGTGCTAAAACAACTTCTCTATTTGCCTTATCTCCAATTGCATGTATACAAACCTGAAAATCATCTTCAAATGCTTTTGAAAATAAAGTTTGTAATTTATTTTTATCTAGAATCAAAATACCGTATGAATCTAAATCCTGATATTTTTCAATTAATGCAGCCCCATTAGAGCCTAATGCTCCATCAGCAACTAATTTGACACTTTTTAATTCAAATAACTCAGATTTATATTTAGATACATTATTCTCAAATAATTCCTGATTAGCCATTGCATAAACTCTAATCTTTAATTTGTTTTCATTTATAAGATTTTTATAGGCTTCAAACTGAATTGAGGAAATACCAGCATCATGCACTTCAGTTAATCCTTTAGACAAACATATTTCCTGTGCTTTTAATATCCATTTTTTAACATCTTCAATGCTTTCAGTAGGGCTTATATTACGAATTAATTGCTGAGCTTTATCTACTAGAATACCTGTTAGCAATCCATCTTTTTTTAAAATTTCCCCTCCATCAGGGACAGGTGTATCTTCCTGAATATTAGCCATATCTAAAGCTTTTTTATTACACCATATTGCATGCCCATCTATTCTTGATAAAGTAACAGGAATATCTGGGAAATTCATACTTAAATATTTATTATCAGGCAATAATTTAATATCAAACTTTTCTTGATTCCAGCCGCCTCCATTCACCCAAGACAAATTTTTATTCAAATCAAGAAAAGTTTTAATTTTATTTACAACATCAAATTCAGACTTACAATCTCTCAAATCAACTTCATATTGATTTTTACCTAAATGAGTCATATGCCCATGACTATCTACAAGTCCGGGCAACATATAGAAATTGCGAAGATCTATAACCTCAGTTTTTTTATCATAATTGATATTGCGTCCAATATCAGAAACTATTCCATCTTCTATAAGAAGGTTTGTTTCATAAGATTCAAATTTATCAATATCAAAAATATTTATATTAGAATAAAAAATTTTAGTCATAAATTAATTTGTATTAAAAGATTTAAATAAATTAATATCGCTTTTATTTATATAATTTTTAACTATTTCAGCAGTACCTAATGACAACATAATTCCCTGTGTATAATGACCTGAAATATAAAGTATATTTTCAGAATTATATAAATTGGCAAGAATTGGAGATTCATTCTTAGATTTTGGCCTTATTCCTGATCCGGCACTTACAAATTCTAATTTACCTGCATCTTTTACATATCTCCTTGCAACCTGATAACAAAAATCCAAACCTTCCAAAGTTACTGAATCATCATTTTCCCCTGGGTGTTTAGATGCACCTATATAAATAATATTGTTATCTCTAGGAACTAGATAACCTGAATAATTTAACTGATCAACCGCTACTCCTATGGGATAAGGTAATTCTATTTCATTTGATCTAACTAAAATATATTGCCCTTTAACAGGAGTGATTTTATAATCAGAGGGAAGCTCAAATTCCTCTAAAATATTCCAAGCTCCTGTGCAAAAAATAATATACTTTGATTTGATCGTACGATTAGAAGTTGATATTTCAATCTGCTCATTATTTTTTTCTTTAATTTCTAGAAATGCCTCGTTTTCAAATATTTCACAACCCATTTTAAGCACAGCAATTTTTAATTTATTAATATAGTCCAACCCCTCAACATATCCGTCATCATGAAAATATTTTCCACCTTCTATTTTATTACTCAAAAAACTTAATTCCCTATCAATCTCATTTTTATCAACGTTTTCTGAATTTATATTCAAATTACTCAAACTATCAGAAAGATTATCCAAGGTTTTCAATTCATCTTTATTATATGCAACTCTTAATATTCCTGTTTTATGGTAAGGTGAGGTGATATCCAATTCAGCTAATTCCTCTCCTAAAGTTGAAAAAGAATCAAAACTTAATTTTCTTAATTTAAACATAGGAGTATTTACAGTATCTGAAAAATTCACATCACCATAGAATAAAGGAGATATAATTCCAGCTGCAGCTTGAGTTGCACCAGATCCAATAGTATTTTTTTCTACAATTGCGCATCTAAATTTACTTTTAGATAATTTATAAGCAATACTTACTCCAATGGCACCTCCACCAATGATAGTAACATCAAAATCATTAGTATTATTTAATAAATTTTTATTCATTACGAATACATCTCTTTTAAAATTTATCCTTTATAGATAGCAAAAAATCTAATGTTCTAGATTGTATATTTATTCTTTTATTAATATCCTCTCCAAATACCACAGCTAATATTTCTGTCACACCTGAATTGGCATATTCTTGCAATACATTATATGCATAATCTTCATCACCAACTATGGCTAAATCGCTTGGATCTTTTACCCCTTCTTGAATAATCATTTTTTTATAATTGGGGTAATTATTATAAAATTTAAAAATAGATTTAGCTTCATTAGTAACCGCTTCCACATCATCAGTGATACATATAGGAATTGATGAAAGAATACATTTAGTATTATCAGTTTTTGAGTTCAAGGCAGGAGAAATATTATTCTTAATGGTTTTATAACCTGTCATCCAAGTGATTGTGCCTTCTGTATATTCTCGTGCCAATCCTAACATTTTAGGCCCCAATGCAGCTAAATAAATATCTACATCATTACTAGTTTCAGCATCTATGGATACATCAATATTAAATAAACTACCTTTATATTTAGAATATCCTTTATGCAAAATATCTTTCAATATTATTAAAAATTCTTTCATATAAAGTACCGGAGTAACGTATCTAAGTCCTAATTCATTTTCAACGCGATGTTTATGAGACACTCCTAATCCAATCTTTAATCTATTATTTGAAATCATTGCTGTTGTAAGTATCTGTTGAGCTAATTCTACTGGGTGTTTAGGAAAAACAGGAATTACTGCAGTGCCCAATTCAATAGAGCTAGTTTGAGTACTTAAATATAAAGCAAGATTCAAGGCATCATAACTATTTGCATTTGCAATCCAAAGGCTTTTAAATCCTTTATCTTCCAAATTTTTAAAATAATTAATTCTATCAAAAAATCCTATTTCACTATCAAAACTACCCGAATATATACTAATTTTCATAAATTTCCTTCTTAAAGTACAAAATTAATAAAAAAAGACATCTAAACCTATATGTAATCTCATAAAATCTGTATATATTTTCAAATAATAGTAATTATTTTTAATACATCATTGTTGCATACTACGATAAATATCAGTATTCTTAAACAATAATTTGTAAAAAAATAGTTATAAAATATATAGGAAGAAGTATCTGAATATGTTAAGATACTTTACTGAATTTGATTTAAATATTTAAAATAAAGGTGCTGAGATCATGCCCAAGAAAAATATATTAAAATACACAGCTTTAATTATGGCATTCGCTTTTGTTGCTTTACCAGCAAAACTAATACATGCAGCAACTATCAGCGGAAGTGGTTCTGCAATTATTTCAACTGGCACTTCTGCCGGTAATACTCTTACTATTGCAATGACAGGTGTTACTTCGCCAAAAGGTGATATGAAATATAATGCTTATTTACTTAATGATTCCATGGCTAAAACAAGCATTGGTTCATTATCAGTAGATGAAGACGGCGCAGCAAAACTATCCTATACATCGGATGGGGATATATTAACTAGCTTTAGAAGATTGGAAGTTCGAGAGGAATCTGGATCTTCATCAAGAATTATATTTGCAAATACCATGCCTGGTCAGAATGTTAAGCATATAAGAGCCCTTGTTGGTTCAGGGTCTGCTATTTCTGATCTAGGTGCAGTTTTAGATAAAGCAATTGCAAATGCCAAAGCCGGAAAAAATGCAGCGAATACAGCAGATCTAACTGCAAGTGCAAAAGCTATGATCAGCGATGTAGATGGCATTTCCAAACATATCACAGCAGCAAAATCAGCTGTAACTGCAGCTATTGGAACAAACCTAGCCGGATCTTATGCTTATGATTATGGAACAGCGGCAAATACTGCATTAGATGTTATACAAGCTAATGTAGATGCAGGAGTTGTTTCTGCAACTCAGGCACAAACATTTTCTAATCATGAAACCGGAGCTATACTAATGAACGATGCTTTAAATCAATTGACTAGAGCAAAAAATAATGGTACTTCAGCTGCAACATCTAACGCTTATAAAATGGGATCATTTAAATTGTCAAAATTAGATGATATTCATACAACTGTAAAAAATGATACTAGATTAACAAAACTATCTAAAGCTATTACTACAGCAGGATTACAGACCACTTTATCAGGATCAGGTCCTATGACATTACTTGCTCCAACTGATACAGCAATAACTGCATACGGTGATGATAAATGGACAACGCTTTCAACGAATTCTGCAAATCTTAAAAGAGCATTAGAAGTGCATGTACTAGACAGCCACATTTTATCAGGTGACAGTAAAATTGATATTAGAATACTTGATAGTAATCAAGCTAATTACACTGCAAGTGATATAGAGGCTAGCAATGGTATTATTCACTTAGTAGATACTGTAATCAGCAGAAGAGGTCCTTTCCCAGGACTTCCTAGTGTTGGAGCTCATAGCTATAACCTAGAAAACTATTCATATCTACTGCTTACTTTTGGATTGTTATTGCTTATTGGTTCAGGTGCTACAAGATTAGCAATTAATAAAAGAAAATAATTATTTAAATTTAAGAGAATAAAAAAAGACCTGAATAATCAGGTCTTTTTTTTATTCCCAATTCATTGCAGATTTTATTGTTGGACAATGTTCATTAAAAATTAATTTAATTTTATTAGCAATATCCATATGTTCTTTTTGCGTTCCATGGGCTGACCTTAACTCAATATAATGCATCCAACTTCTAATAGTCCCTGTCATATACATTCTTGTTGTAGTTGCCTGTGGCAAAACAAATCTGGCAGATTCTTTAGCAATTCCTTCATTTAACATATCATTATATAATTTTGTTGATTCATCAAAATGATTTTTAATTCTTTTATGAAATTGATTTTTAATATCTTCACTAATATCATCAATAGAATTTTGCCTATTTTTAGTATCCTGTCTTCTTAATTCAGGAAGATCTATAGATTCATTAATTAAATTTTTCTCTGCATATCTTTGACTAAATTGCTGATAAGTAAATGATCTGTGTCTAAGTATCTGAGTAGCAATTGCTAAAGAAGTTTGAATTTCTATAGTCATATATGCCTGTTCGAAAGGAGACCAATGACCATGTTTAATCATATATTTCAATAAACCTTCGTATTTTTCATTTTCCTGATTTTTAGGATTGCTAACTCTAGCTATATAAGCAATAGTTTCTTCAGCATCAGGAGTAATAGACACTAATTTTACTTTATTCATAGTCTTTTAATCTAAATTATCAAATTTACAGGGTTTTCTAAATTATTTTTTATTTCTGCCAAAAATATAGCACCTTCAGCACCATCAGTCACTCTATGATCTGCTGATAAACTGGCATTCATAATATTAGATACTTTTATATCATCTTCTGCTGTAACTATAGGTATTTTTTTTACTGACCCCACTGCTAACATTGCAGTTTGAGGTGGTAAAATAATAGCTAGAAAACTATTAACATCAAACATTCCCAAATTACTAATTGAAAATGTTCCCTTTGTATATTCTGCACTTGTTAATTTACCATTCTTGGTTCTATCAACTAAATCTTTAGATGCAATTGATAACTGTTTAATATCCATATCATTACAATTAATTATTGAAGGCATAATCAAGCCATCTTCTAAAGCAATAGCAATAGAAACATTTATTTCTTCATTCATATTGGTTATTCCATTTTCATATCTACTATTAAATACTGGAAACTTTTTAAGGGTGTCTATCACAGCCTTTATTATCAAATCATTTATACTAATTTTTATATTTTGTTCAGCCAATTTAGAATTTATTTGTGCTCGTATCTCTAAAGCTTTATCCATATTTATATCTGTACTTAGATAATAATGCGGAACTTCTTGTTTACTTCTTTGCGTAACTCTGGCTATCTGTGCTCTCATTTTATTTTCTTCTTTAACAAAAGTATCAGAATCTTTGCTTTGTGATTCAGAATTATTTGTTTCTGGTGTCAAATCAACTTTGACTTTCTCAATTTTTTCAACATCACCTATCAGTGATAAAACATCAGATTTAACAATTCTTCCACCCGGGCCAGTACCAATAACATTACTCAAATCAATATTATTATCATTAGCTAATGTTTTAGCTAATGGAGAAGCCTTAATTTTTTGATCAACACTACTTTCTTCAGCTACAGGTTCCTCAACTATCTCTTCTTCAGGCTCAATAGTTGCTTCTTCAGCTACAGGTTCCTCAACTATCTCTTCTTCAGGCTCAATAGTTACTTCTTCAGCTACAGGTTCCTCAACTATCTCTTCTTCAGACTCAACAA
>MDTE01129934.1_pt1 | contig 13104 bp, 8 predicted proteins | sample 811231 | NCBI WGS metagenome assembly MDTE01 (sample SAMN05326651, study PRJNA326480) | marine metagenome | isolation source: seawater | place: Indian Ocean: Red Sea | collected 2010
AATCATATTGTTAATTTTTTTGTTAAAAACAAAGAATCATTATTAAAATTAACAGGATTTATATCTGAAAATGATTTAAAAATAAATTTTGACGCAGACATTTCTAATAAATTTAATTATAAAGTAAATCTAAATGGTTCCGCATTAAACATTGCAAAAGCTTTAAATTACATTTCTAAAAAACAAAAAGATAATTTAAAAAACTATTTTCTTGATGGCTATTGCGACTTAAATTTAAGTTTAAATAAAATTGAAAAAAATAAAACCGCATATAAAGCTGATTTTATAATTAATGAAGGAATTTTAAACAATGGTGAAAATTTAACCGTTAAAAAAATTAAAGCAACTGGAAGTTACGTTAGCAACCTAAACAACAACTTTAAACATACTATTAATACTAATGAAATTGAATGCCTCATTAACAATAATATCGTAAAAGGATCTTTTAAATTACCTGATTTGAAAACAGATAATATTTCGGCTAATTTTAGCTCAATTTTAAATCTTAATACATTTAAAAAACTGAATAACTTTAAAGATTTTTCAGGAACAGCAAAAATTAGCGGAACATATTTTGGGGGGTATAAGGTTTTTAATAATAGTTGGAGAAAAAAAATTTCAAATTCTAAAACTTCATTAAAAATATCTCTTTTAAATACTGAAATTAAATTTTTAAATAATATCCAGGCTAATAATATAAATGCTTTATTTCATTTGGAAGATAACTTTTTAAATATTGATAGTATATCAGCTCAAATTGGGGATGAAACCAAAGTTAAATTTATAGGAGGAATTGAAAATATATTTAAAAATCAACAAAAAATTGCTGGGCAGTTATTCTGTGAAAAATTGGAGGGAAATGACTTTCAAAAAAGTAATAATTCTAATAAGAACTTTAAAATTCCAAAAAATATATCTGCTAATATATCTCTAAAAATAAATAATGCATCGATTAATCGTTTTCAGATGTCTGACTTTGAGTCAAGTTTTATACTTAATAAAGGTGAAGTTAAGCTTAAAGATATTAAGCTTAAAAGTATGTCAGGAGTAGCTAGTGGAGAAATTACGTTTAACCAAACCCCAAGTCTAAATTGGAGGCTAATTACAACTGCAAGTGTAAATTCAATTGATGTAAGACAATTGTTTTATGAGTTTGAAAATTTTGGGCAAAATACAATGAACCATAATCATATAAGAGGCACTACTAATTCAGAGGTTTATATTAGAACAGAATGGGATTCATCATTTAATATGATAAGTGATAATATTTATGCATTTTTAGATGTTAAAATTATAGATGGTGAATTAATTGAATTCGAACCAATGATGCAGTTATCAGAATATATTAGTTTGGAAGAATTAAAAAGAATTCGTTTTTCAACTCTTCAAAACCAATTAGAAATAAAAAACAGAATTATAGAAATCCCACATATGAAAATTTTCTCTTCTGCTATGGATGTTGAAGGATCAGGGACACACACTTTTGATAATGAAATTGATTATCAAATTGAATTTTCATTAAAAGACGTACTAAATAAAAAGTTTAGAAAAAAAAGATCATCTAAAATTTCAGAATTTGGATATATAGAAGAAAATGAAATTTCAGGAGCAATTTTGCCTTTAAAAATGAATGGAAATGCAAAAAATCCAGAAATTTCTTTTAACTTTAATCGAGTTAAAGACAGGATAAAAAATTCTATGAAAAAACAAAAAAACGATATAAATAATTTATTTAATAAAGAAAAAAACAGCTCTAAAGAATTAGATAAAACACCAGACTATAATAATATAATTGAATGGGAGGAAGATGACAATTTATTATAAATATAAAAAATGGAAATTAATACTTTTCTGCATTGCAATTATGATTGGTGCTGGCTCACTCATTTACACTAATTCTTTAGTTAAGAAGTTAGACTTCGAAGAGCAAAAAAAAATCGAATTATGGGCAAAGGCAACAGATGAATTAGCAAATTCAGGCATGGGTCCTATAAAAAATATATTAGCCACAAGGATTATACAAGAAAACACTACAATACCAATAATTTTAACAAATAAAGATGGAAATATTATTGGCACACGAAATATTACTAATAAGATTACTGAAAACACTCATAAAATAAATAAGAGGCTTGAAAAAATGAAAAGTGAACACAAGCCCATTGAAATTCAGGTTAATTTAAATGGTGAAGCTATACTCACACAATATTTATACTATGAAGACTCTTATTTACTAAAACAAATACGATTTTACCCCATAATGCAATTATTAGTAATATTTCTGTTTATTCTAGTTTCATATATTGCCTTTAGTAAATCAAGAAAATCAGAACAAAATCAAGTTTGGGCCGGAATGGCAAAAGAAACTGCACATCAAATAGGCACACCACTATCATCAATTATGGCCTGGGTTGACATACTAAAAGAAAATAGTTCGCTTAAAAATATAACTGATGAATTAGATAAAGATATTAATAGATTGGAAGTAATTACTGATAGATTTTCTAAAATTGGTTCAAAAACAAAGCTTGAAAAAAGAAATCTATATGATTTAATAGAAAATACTATTTTTTATTTAAAAAATCGTTTATCAAAAAAAATTAAAATTAGTATTAGCTCTTCAAATAAAGAGATTGTTATCCCAATAAATAAAGTATTATTTCAATGGGTTGTAGAAAATATTTGTAAAAATTCAGTTGACGCAATGGATGGAGTTGGAATTATTGAAATTAATATTATTGAAAATAAAAAAAATATTGAAATTAATATTATTGATAGTGGAAAAGGAATACAAAAAAATAATTTTAAAGCTATTTTTAAACCAGGCTTTACAACAAAGAAAAGAGGTTGGGGGTTAGGACTATCTTTAAGTAAAAGAATCATTGAAGATTATCACTTTGGAAAAATTTATATTAAATCTTCAGTTTTAAATAAAGGAACAATTCTTAATATTTTACTCCCAAAAAATTAAAGATGGCAACTTCCTAGCCCTCTTTTATATAAATAATCTTGATGATACTCTTCTGCTCTATAAAAGTTAGTAATAGGAATTATTTGTGTAACAATTCTGTTTTTAAATTTATTACTTCTGTCTAATTCTTTTTTTGAATTTTCTGCAGCTTTCTTTTGATCTTCATGATGAAAAAATATAGCAGAACGATACTGTGATCCAACATCTGGCCCTTGTCTATTTAGAGTTGTAGGATCATGATTATTCCAAAATATATTAAGCAACGTTATAAAGTTTACTTGTTTTGCATCATAAACAATTTGTACAGCTTCAGCATGACCAGTATTTCCAGTACAAACTTCTTTATAAGTTGGATCAACTTTTTCTCCGCCTACATATCCAACAGTTGTAGAATAAACACCTGGAATTGTTCTAAAAAGCTCTTCAACACCCCAAAAACAACCTGCTGCGAAAGTGGCAAGCGATAAAGAATCATAAGAAAGAAAACGTATACTTATACTATTTACGCAATGCCTGGTATTTTCCGGTGTTAGCTTTTCGCCTTCAAAAACATGACCAAGATGCCCTTTACATTTTGCACATATAATTTCTGTACGTTCATAACCTAAAGACATGTCTTTTATTCTTTCAACTGAACCATCCTTTACCTTGTCAAAGGCAGGCCAACCACATCTAGCATCAAACTTATCTTTTGACTCATAAAGTGGTGCAGAACATGCTCTACAAACAAAAACACCATGTTCAAAAAAATCATCATACTCTCCTGTAAAAGGGGCCTCCGTTCCTTTGTCAACTATAACTCTCTTTTCTTCAGGCGTTAATTTTGAAAAATAATCACTGCTCATATTCTTTGAATTCTGGCAAGAAATTAAAATTAATAATATCCAAAAACATCTCATTATATATTTGCAAAAATAAACACATTTTAATTTATTTTAGCCTTATGGCTGGTATTTATATTCATATTCCATTTTGTAAGAAAAAATGTTCTTATTGTGATTTTCATTTTTCTACATCACTATCTAAAAAAGATGATATCATATTATGTTTAATTAAGGAATTAGAAATTCGCAAAAACTACCTAAATGAAAATATTGAGACAATTTATTTTGGAGGTGGAACACCCTCTCTTTTATCAAAAAAAGAAATAATGTCCATAATCGATAAAATATATAAATTATTTAATGTTATACCTGATGTAGAAATAACACTTGAAGCAAATCCAAATGATTTAACTAAACAAAAAATTAATGATTTAAAAAAAAGTGCAATAAACAGACTTAGCATTGGTGTTCAATCTTTTCAAAATAATGATTTAAAATTTATGCACAGAGAACATACTGCACAACAAGCTAAAAAATGTATTGAAAATGCTCAAGACTCAGGTTTGCAAAATATCAGTATTGATTTAATCTATGGATCACCTAATTTGAAAAATGAAAAATGGATTGAAAATCTTAAAGAATCTATAAATTTAAACATACCACATATCTCTGCATATAGTCTAACAATAGAAAAAAATACACTTTTACATAAAATGGTAGAAAAAAAATTATGTAATCCAATTGATGATCAAAAAACCAAAGAACAATTTTTAATAATGATGGAGCTTTTAGAAAAAAATAAATATTTACACTACGAAATTTCAAATTTTTCAAAAAAAGACCAATTATCTATTCACAATACTAATTATTGGAGAAATAAAAGTTATCTTGGGATAGGACCTTCTGCACATTCTTTTAATGGTATTGAACGTCAATGGAATATTTCAAATAATAGTCTTTATATAAAATCAATTTCAAAAAGTAAAATTCCCTGTGAAGTCGAAAAATTAAATGAAAAAGATAAGTATAATGAATATATCTTAACTTCATTGAGAACAATATGGGGTGTGAATTCTAGTTATATCAAAATGACATTTTCGTCATTTTTTTACATTTTTTTTAAAGAAAATGTAAAAAAATGGATAAAAAGTGGCCATATTTTGCAAAAAAATGAAAAAATAACTCTTTCAAAAAAAGGTAAATTATTTGCAGACAAAATATCTTCTGAACTATTTTGGACGGAATAATTATATTTGAAAAATGATGATTGCCAAACTAAAACATAATGGAAAAAATATAAATGTTGATCTAAACAAGCCTATTGACATTTCAATTCCTTTGAGAAGCGGAAAAAAAAATCCAACTGCGTGGTATGTTGAAGACGTAAAAATAGATGCTGTTAAAATGGGAGACTGGATTGGAGAAGTAAATCTAGGAGCTTCTGTCAACTTTTTTAATATATTTTTCAATCCTCATGGGCATGGAACTCATACAGAATGTGTTGGTCATATAACTAAAGAAAAACAATCAGTAAATCAATTAATAAAAAAATTCTTTTTTTTTGCTGAACTTATATCTGTTAAACCAACAAGTATTAAAAATGATAGAGTAATAACAAGAAAAAGTTTGTCTGAATTGTTGACTAACAAAGATCCTGAAGCTGTTATTATTAGAACAATACCAAATAATAAGGACAAACTAACTAAAAAATATTCTAACACAAACCCACCATATTTAGAAGAAAGTGCGGCTAAATTTTTAAATGATAAAAAAATAAAACATCTTTTAATCGATCTTCCATCAATTGATAAAGAAAAAGATGATGGTAAACTGTTGGCCCATCATGCCTTTTGGGGTTTTCCTAATAAAACAAGGTTAGATTCTTCGATTACTGAATTTATTTATGTTCCAAATAATATAAAAGATGGAAGCTATCTTCTAAATCTAAGCTTTGCACCATTTGAAAATGATGCTAGTCCAAGCAAACCAACATTATATAAAATATTTTAATAAAGGTAGTTATTATAAGGAAATCTTTTAGCATGAATATTTTTTGTGCTATCATATAATAACTTTTTAAAAGAATCCCAATTTGACTTTTTTAAAGTAGAAATAAACACTGAATTAGAGCTTTTTGCAAGCCATGTTTTTTCCCAATTAGAAAACTCATCTTGATTAGACAAGTTATTTTTAAAAAGATCAATTTTATTAAATACCATAATAGTTGGCTTGTCAACACAGTTTATTTCAGACAAAGTACTGTTGACTACATCTATTTGCTCTTCAAAATTAGGATGAGAAATATCAACAACATGTAATAAAATATCTGCTTCTCTAACTTCATCTAATGTGGATTTAAAACTTTCAACTAATTGATGGGGAAGCTTCCTGATAAAGCCAACAGTATCTGATAATAAAAAGGGTAAATTTTCAATGACAATCTTTCTAACAGTAGTGTCTAATGTAGCAAATAATTTATTTTCTGCTAATACTTGTGTTTTAGCTAATGTATTCATTATAGTAGATTTACCAACATTTGTATAACCAACTAAAGCAACTCTAACCAAGGCTCCCCTATTTCCTCTTTGAATAGATTTTTGCTTGTCAATTTTTTTAAGCTTTTCTTTTAATAATGCGATTTTCTGTTGGATGATCCTTCTATCTGTTTCTATCTGAGTTTCACCAGGTCCTCTCATACCTATCCCTCCTTTTTGACGTTCTAAATGTGTCCACATTCTTGTCAATCTTGGAAGTAAATACTGATATTGTGCTAACTCAACCTGTGTTCTTGCGTGTGATGTTTGTGCTCTTGAGGCAAAAATATCTAAAATAAGATTGCTTCTATCTAATATTTTAACGCCTAGTATTTTTTCTAAGTTACGCATTTGTGAAGGACCTAGTTCGTCATCAAAAATTACTATACCTACATCATTTTCAACGACATAATTTTTAACTTCATCTAGTTTGCCTTTTCCAATAAAAGTTTTTGGATTTGGGAATGGCATTTTTTGTAAAAAATATTTTAATGTTTTTGCGCCAGCTGTATGTGCTAAAAAATCTAATTCTTGGATATACTCTTTTGCAAGATCCTCATCTTGTTCTTGAGTTATAATTCCGACGAGCACTGCTTTTTCACTCTCAATATTTTTTTTTAAAAAATCTTCCATTGATATGTGATTACTAGAATAATGTTAATCTAAACAAATGTAATAAATATCACTTTATTTAGAGAGTTGAATTTTGTATTTTCACAATCTCAATATATTTAAATTCAGAAAATGAATAAAATTATAATTTCATTAGTAGGATTATTTTTATTTAGCTCAAGTTATGCACAAACAACATTTCCTGAAAATGGAGTTAAAAATAATTTTAAGCCTGTTCATGCTTTTACAAATGCAACCATTGTAGTTTCTCCATTTCAAACTATTAAAAATGGAACATTAATAATTAAAGACGATAAAATTCTTTCTGCAGATACAACAACGTCGATTCCCAAAGGAGCAATTATTCATGACTTAAATGGCGACTATATTTATCCCTCTTTCATTGATCTAAATAGTAATTATGGTATTTTGAAAGGTAAAGCAGTAAACTATAGTCACCGACCTCAATATCAAACTAAAAAAGAAGGTGCATTCGCATGGAATGAAGCAATTCATCCCGAAATTGACGCAAGCACAATTTTTAAACATAATGAAAAAGAAGCAGAAAAATATCGTAATATAGGTATAGGAGTAGTGTTAAGTCATAAGCAAGATGGTATTGCAAGAGGAAGTGGTCTACTTACAACTCTTTCAGATAATACCGAGCATCTTACTATATTAAATTTAAAGGCAAGTGCCCATTATTCTTTTTTAAAAGGTTCTTCAAAACAAAACTATCCAAGTTCTTTAATGGGTAGTATTGCATTATTAACTCAAACTTATTTAGATGCAGAGTGGTATTTACAAAACACAAATAAAGAAAAAAATCTATCATTAGAAGCATGGAACAAATTACAAGACTTACCACAATTTTTCAAAACTACAAATAAACTTAATATTCTTAGAGCTTGGGATATTTCTGATAAATTTGAAAAAGATTATATCATTGTTGGTGCTGGTGATGAATACCAAAGAGTAAATGAAATAAGTGAAACAAACTTCCCCATAGTAATACCATTAAATTTTCCAAAACCTTATGACGTAAGCGACCCGATTTCAGCAAAAATGATTTCTTTACAAAAAATGAAACATTGGGAGCTTGCTCCGGCAAATGCAAAGATTTTGAATGAAAATGATATTGAATTTGCCTTTACTAGTTCTGGTTTAAAAAATAAATCTGATTTTTTAAAAAATATAAAAAAGACTGTTGACAATGGTCTACCTAAAGAAGATGCTCTAGCTGCTCTTACTTTAACTCCTGCATTACTTATAAATGAAGAAGAAAGACTTGGAACAGTTGAAAAAAATAAAATTGCAAATTTTTTAATTTGTTCTGGAGATATATTTGAAGATGGTAAAATTTATAGTAATTGGATTCAAGGAAAAGAATACATTATTAACGAAAAAAATCTTATTGATTTAAGAGGGGAATACCTAATTGCCAATGATACTTTAAAAATTAGTGGAACTAATACTAATTATAATGCCAACATCACGTTTTTTGAAGATTCATCATCTGTTAAAATAAAAATCACACAGGAAGGGCCACATATTAATATGGAATTTGAAAAGAATGGTGTGTACAGAGTTAATGCTCTTTACAACAAAAAAAATATAACAGGAAAAATTTTTTACCCTTCAAAAGAAGTAAAAGATTGGAATGCATCTCTCATTAATAAAGAAAACACAACTCAAGAAAAAGAAGTAGAAGCAAAAAACAAAATTGATCATGGTGATATATGGTTTCCAAACATGGCGTATGGTTGGACAAAAAAACCGGAAGCAAAAAATATAGTATTTAGAAATGCTGTTGTTTGGACAAATGAAAGTTCTGGTGTTTTATACAATACTGATGTAGCTATATCTAATGGTAAAATATTAGCGATAGGTAACAATTTATTAACAAATGATTTGTTTAAAGATGATTTGTTTGAAGAAATTGATGCTAATGGAAAACATTTAACATCAGGAATAATTGATGAACATTCACATATAGCTATTGAAAGAGGTGTAAATGAAGGAACACAAGCTAGTAGTGCTGAAGTTAGCATTGCTAATGTTATAAAGTCAAATGATGTAAATATATATAGACAGTTGGCAGGTGGAGTAACTACCGCACAGCTTCTTCATGGTTCAGCAAATCCTATTGGCGGACAATCTGGAATTATAAAATTTAGATGGGGTCAAACACCTGAAGAAATGAAATTTAAATCTGCACCAGGCTTTATAAAATTTGCGTTAGGAGAAAATGTAAAGCAATCTAATTGGGGAGATTATGAAACTGTAAGGTTCCCACAAACACGAATGGGGGTTGAGCAAGTATTTTATGACCATTTTTATAAAGCTAAAGACTATGAAAAAAAATGGAAGAAATACAACTCACTTTCATCATCACAAAAAAGAAAAACAACTGCTCCAAGAGAAGATCTAGAAATGGATGCGATAGTTGAGATACTAAATGGGCAAAGATTTATTACTTGTCACTCATATGTTCAGTCTGAAATAAATATGTTGATGAAAGTAGCTGATTCTATGGGTTTTGTTTTAAACACATTTACACATATTCTTGAAGGGTACAAAGTGGCAGACAAAATGAAAAAACATGGAGCTGGCGCATCAACTTTTTCTGACTGGTGGGCTTACAAATTTGAAGTCAATGATGCTATCCCATATAATGCTGCTATTCTAAATGAAATGGGAATTGTAACAGCTATAAACTCTGATGATGCTGAAATGGCTAGAAGATTAAATCATGAAGCCGCTAAAGCGGTTAAATATGGAGGCGCTTCAGAAGAAGATGCCTGGAAGATGATAACTTTAAACCCCGCAAAACTCCTTCATATAGATCACAAGGTTGGGAGTATTAAAGTTGGAAAAGATGCAGACCTAGTCCTTTGGTCAAAAAATCCTTTATCGGTATACTCTATAGTTGAACAAACATACATAGATGGAACATGTTATTATAGTTTAGAAAAAGATTTAGAATTAAGAGAAAAGAATAATAATGAACGTAATCGTCTAATTCAAAAAATGTTACGTAAAAAAGAAACTGGCTCTAAAACACAAAAAGTTTATCCAGAAAAAGAGATACTTTATCATTGCGATGATATGGGTGAACATAGTAATCATAAACATTAAAATATTATGAAATATTTATTAACTATATTTTTTTCTATAATACTATATAATTCATATAGCCAGCACACACTGTTTTTAGGTGCAACTGCTCACATAGGTGATGGTAGTAAAATTGAAACTTCCGTAATTTCTATAAAAAATGGTAAGTTTGAAATGGTAGCTGATGCTAGGGTTGTTAGGATCAATCCTTCAGACTATGATACTATTATTCATGTTTATGATCACCATATTTATCCAGGCTTTATTTCAACTAACACAACCCTCGGAATAACTGAAATTGGGGCTGTAAGAGCAACAAGAGATTATAGAGAAGTAGGAAAGTTTAAACCTCACGTAAGATCACTTATAGCCTTTAATGCGGAAAGTAAAATTTTACCTACTATAAGATCAAATGGTGTTTTAACTGCTCAAGTAGCACCTAAAGGTGGTAGAATCACAGGTACTTCTTCTTTTATGAAGCTAGGTGGATGGAATTGGGAAGATGCTGCAATTAGAGCTGATGACGGAATACATTTAAACTGGCCATCTTATTTTGTTAAGAAAGGATGGTGGGCAGAACCTGGAGGGATTGAAAAAACTGATTATTATAAAAAAGACTTAGAAGAGCTAAATAGTTATTTTGAAAAAGCTATGGCGTATTATAAATCTGATGATGCTGGGATTGACTTAGAGATGGATGCTATGAAAGGGCTTTGGGATGGTAGTAAGAATCTATATATACATGCAAATCTTGCTAGAGAGATTACAGACGCTATTTTATTTGCAAAAAAATATTCGATTGAAAATATTGCAATAATTGGTGGAAAAGAAGCTCACTTAGTTACCGAGATGTTAACTAAAAATTCTATCCCTATTATTTTAGATAGGATACATAGGCTTCCAAATACTCTTGATGAAGATGTTGATCTACCTTATAAACAAGCAAAAATTTTATTTGAAGCCGGAGTTAAAATATCTTTTTGCTACCAAGGAGATATGGAAGCAATGGGTCAAAGAAATTTACCTTTTTCAGCAGGAACCGCTGTAGCCTATGGCCTCCCATATGAAGAAGCTGTTGCAGCCTTGAGTCTCAACACAGCTAAGATACTGGGCGTAGACAAATACATGGGCTCACTAGAGTTAGGAAAAGATGCTACATTTTTTATCTCTAAAGGTGATGCTTTGGATGTAAGAACTAATGATGTGAAATTTGCTTTTATTAAAGGAGAAGAAATTAATTTAGACAATCATCAAAAAGTACTACATAGAAAATATCGAGAAAAATATAATTTAAAAGTAAATTAAATAGCTATGATTTTTTCATAACTTGTTTTAATAACCTGTTTTATTTCTAACTCTATTTAACACTTGATTTGCAATAATTTTTGCTTTTTCTGCACCAGCTCTTAATTCTTTGTCGATTTCGCTTTTGTTTTGCATTAAATAATTAAACTTTTCTCTTTCATCAGAAAATTTTTCAATAATTAATTCAAAAAGCTCTTGCTTGGCATGACCATATCCAAAATTTCCAGCTTTATATTTATGTTTAAGTGTATCAATTTGATCGCTATTAGCTAAAAGTTTATAAAGTGAAAAAACATGACAAGAAGTTGGATCTTTTGGCTCTTCCATTGGTGTACTGTCTGTAACTATACTCATTACTTGTTTTCTTAACTTTTTGTCCGGCAAGAAAATATCTATTATATTATTATATGATTTACTCATTTTTTGACCATCTGTTCCAGGAACAATCATAACTCTCTCATCAAACTTAGCTTCTGGCAAGATAAGGGTATCACCATATACATGGTTGAATGAACCTGCAATGTCTCTTGTCATCTCAAGATGTTGTTGTTGATCTTTTCCAACTGGAACAATGTCTGCATCATATAATAAAATATCTGAAGCCATTAAAACAGGATATGTAAATAATCCGGTATTTACATCGGATAATCTATTTGCTTTATCTTTAAAAGAATGGGCATTTGCCAGCATCGGATAAGGAGTGAAACAATTCAAATGCCAAGTAAGTTCACAAACCTCCGTGACATCAGACTGTCGATAAAAAAGATTGTTTTTTGTATCAAAACCAAATGCCAGCCAAGCAGCAGCTGTAGCATATGTATTTTCTTTTAAGATCTTAGGGTCTCTTATGGTTGTTAAAGAATGAAGGTCGGCAATAAAAAATAGACTTTCATTATTTTTGTCTTTAGATAGCTCTATGGCAGGAATTATCGCGCCTAATATATTTCCTAAATGAGGGACACCAGTACTTTGAATTCCAGTTAATATTCTAGCCATAAGACAAATTTATATGTAAAAATAATAATTACATCATTGCACACACAAAATTCTTTTGTCTATTTTTGATAATTATGAAATGGCTTAGCGGTTTTCTTAGTCTTATATGGCGATTCTGGTTTTTACTCTCATATATAGTTCCTTTTATTTTAGTGATGCCAATAACTATCTTCTTTACTTTTAATGATAAACATTACCCTTATTTGTATTGGTTTTTACATAGGATAGCAAAAATTATGCTTTTTGTTAGTGGCATTTCGATGAGAAAAGAATATGAATCTAAAATAGACTATAATGAACAATTTATATATTGTTCAAATCACACTTCTACTCTAGATGTTGTTATGATGTTTGCACTAAGTAAAAAGCCAATAGCATTTATTGGAAAAAAATCTTTAAGCAAAATGCCCTTTTTTGGTTATTATTATAAATCGACAAATGTTTTAGTTGATAGATCTAATTTAAGAAATGCATACGCAGCCTATCAAAAAGCTGGAGAAAAGATTAATGCAGGACAAAACATGGCTATTTATCCTGAAGGAGGTATACCAAATGAAAATATTAGGCTAGCAAAATTTAAAAACGGTCCGTTTAAGTTAGCCATTGAGCAAAAAGTTAAAATTATACCTATCACTTTTGGTGATAATAAAAAAATATTTCCAGGGAGCTTTTTAAAAGGTAGGCCTGGTATAGCAAGATTAACAATACATAAACCTGTTGAAACTAATGGAATGAATGAAGAAGA
>MDTE01186376.1_pt1 | contig 13102 bp, 9 predicted proteins | sample 811231 | NCBI WGS metagenome assembly MDTE01 (sample SAMN05326651, study PRJNA326480) | marine metagenome | isolation source: seawater | place: Indian Ocean: Red Sea | collected 2010
GATGACCACGATGATGATCATGGTGATGACCACGACGACGATCATGGTGATGACCACGATGATGATCATGACGACGACCACGGAGATGGCCATGCAGAGCACGGCCATGGCGGACATGAGGGGTTAGAGTACGTGCGTATCGATATGATAATGGATCGTTATGATGTCCGCGCAGGATTGAACTTTGACGAGGGATGGATGCAGAGTTTGCGTGCATCACTTGCGTTTACCGATTACACGCACGACGAAGTAGAATACTTCGAAGATGGTGACAGCCACGTGGGTACAACCTATGTCAATGAAGGTTTTGAAGGGAGAGTTTCTTTAAAACGAAGATCGACGGGTGCTTGGGCCGGTGTATATGGTTTGCAACTTTCTGAGGCTGAGTTTAGCGCGGTAGGAGAAGAGGCGTTTATTCCGCTGAGTGATATTTCAAGCATAGGCTTGTTCGGCGTTGAGCGATATGAGGATGGAAGTCTATCTGCAGAAGTTGGCTTTCGAATCGAAGTAGGTGAGGTGGCGACGGGAAGCTGTGTTTCTGAAGAGAACGCCTTCAGCTTCAGTGGTAACGTGCTTTATGACCTTTCAGAAAGCTCCAATATCGGCTTTGTTGTCTCCCGGTCTCAAAGATCCCCTTCCGTAGAGGAATTGTATTCCAACATTTCGCAAGTCTCCTGTGAGAGGGACCCTAGTGATGATCGTTTGGTTCTTCATGCAGCGACGGGCTTGTTTGAAATTGGTGATGCCAACTTATCGAGCGAGACTGCTAGTAATATTGAATTTACTTATCGTTTAAGTTCAGAATTACTTGATGGTGAATTTTCCGCCTATCACAACCAGATTGATGATTACATCACGTTGGCACTCAGCAGTGAAACGATGGCGCAATGGATGGCTATGGATGCGACCTTTTCAGGTATTGAAGCGGAACTAGCTCTCCGTCTTACAGAGCAAGAGAACTTTTCTTTAACCGGCGTTATCTTTGGCGATGCAGTTCGCGCTGAGTTTGATGCAGGAGGTAATGTTCCCCGTATACCGGCGTCTAAAGCAGGGGTTAGATTGGAAATGCTTAGCGATGACTGGTCAATTAACGTCAGCGCAACCCGTTTTATGGAACAGGACAATGTAGGTAATTTTGAGCTTCCTACAGATGCTTACACGGCGGTATCGTTTAATGCCGAGCATAGCTGGCCCATGGCGAAAGGCATTTACTTAAACCTTTTTGCTCGCGGGGATAATTTGCTTGATGAGGAAGTTCGTCATCACGGTTCGTTTACGAAGAACTATGCTCCGGGTGCAGGAAGGAGTGTTAAAATTGGAGTCCGAGTGAATTATTAAAACTCAGCCTTTATCGACCTTGGTTGCGTCGCCTGGAGGATCAAAAAACGTGTGTGTTGTCCTTCGGGCGAACCTTGAGCATGGTTTCGTTTTCACGTACAAGGCTGCGAAGATATTCGGGGTCCTGGCTTTTCTTAAAGACTTCTGGGGGCAGTCGCCCCTTGAAGTCTTGAAAGGGGATCATGTATGGCCGACAGTGCTGACCTAGCATTGTGACCCGTAATCCAGGAGTGGTTTTTCGGTATGAGCCATGCCATAGGCCACCTTGAAACATCACTAAAGAGCCAGCGCCTGCCTCGACAGGGATTGCTCTTGGGAGTGCCTCACCCAACTCAGGAAATCTTTTTTCGTGGTGGCTTCCTGGAACATATGCCAAAGCTCCGTCTTCTCGAGTATAGTTCGTCAGGCACCAATTCATGTTTGCGATGTGTGGCTTCTCTGGATTCCACGGCGCGGGCACCACATTCTGATCAACATGAAACCCGGTGGTTTCCTCTTGATCCCAGCTACTCGGTGTTTGCCATTTGATCCAAGCATCACTGACAGCAAGACGATGGTCTTGACCAAGCATATGCGTCATCAGCGCTTTCTTAACGGGATGGGTTAGCACTTTTTCAAAGACTTGGTCCTCATAGATCATATGTTGCAAGATTATGTGTCCTATCTCACTAGGGCGACCGGGCAGTGGACCGGAAGGGCCCGTATCTAGGTCAAACCTGATGCCGGTGCGGGCCTCGCCCACCCTTAAAATTGCATCTCGTAATTGTTCGAACCAGCTATCATCGAGCTTTAGCGTAGATTGCGGTACCACAGTGAGACCAACTTCATCTAACTCTGTAATATGTGACGCGAGGTCGTATTCTTCTATTATTTCGCTGAGATCAATTTCATCTTTGTTTAGCATCTTGTCTCCAAAAATCAGTGGTCCCAGGAATTGGGTTGCTCTAGAGTCGGGCGTCTCTCATCGAACTCATGGTAGTACATCACTCCCAGCAACAGGCCGTAGGTCCGCTTCGGATGAATAAAACCGGTCGATACTGCATTGGGAGACTCTTGCCAGCCCCCGCCGGTTTTCAATACGCGTTCTCTTATTATGGGTAAGTCATCGGTGTGAACTGATGCCATGTATATGCCACCGATATTCCCTGTATTAGAGAGGAATCTGCCTACCGCTTTTTCATTCTCGTACGGAGTTAGGTACTCTAAGCTATCCAGACTTGCTCCTTTTCGAGCATCAAACCAGGTTATGGCGCCGTGATAACCCCAGACTTTGCTTGTATAGCGCTGGGTCAACTTGTCTTGTGTTGAAAATAGTTCGTTATAAAAGCTCAAACCTTCATCGAGGTCGGGGATGGCATAAGTGATTTGCCAAATATTGTCTATAAGACCGACTTTTCCCCGATCCTTCATTGGACTAAGGATTACGCCTGTCCCCCTAAAGTCTTCCGGGTAAATAATAAAGCGATCCCGTTGCTGAGTTACTTTAATTCCCGCTCGTTCGATTTTTTCTGCCAGTAAAGCAGGCTGTTTTAGGGCAAAGCCACCCGCAAATATTCCGCGCTGGCCACTTGAAATGAAGTTAGCAACGGGTCCGGGTCCGTTGGGTTCGTATAGTTCCAATTGATCATAACCCCACTGCAGCGTCACACGTCGGGCGTTCGCTGTTACATCTCTCGAGTCGTCTACAACAACACTATCAAAAATAGTATTCAGACGGATCGCTGCCTCGTCCGCATCTCTCACAGCTAGTGCTAATCGATCTGTTTGCTCTAACACTGGTCCTTTACGTCTAAGCTTTGTTATTACCAATAATGCAGGACGAGAGGGAAAAAACCAAACATCAAACTTACTGTCTCGCTATACTTCGTAGAAGAAATTGCTTACTAAGGAACATTTTAATTTCGGGGAATAATTTGTCTTGCCAGTCCTTGGCGTTAGTCACGTTTTGACCCGACATTTTGGATAGCCTCGCGTGTGGCAGCTTCTGACATAGCCACTCACCAGTCTCTTTTGGATGAATTGAGTCATCTCCAGAAATGATTAATACCGGTTTATCGATTTCCCCAATCATGTTTTCCGTAAGTCCTACGAATGTTTGAGCATTTTTAGACAGCGAGCCCCATTTTTCTAGCATGAAAGTAAACTTCTCAGGATCTAGGGTGAATAATCGCTCATGGTTTGATGGATTTGCTTCGATACTTCGAGCCAGCCAAGCTAAAGTTTTATCGGATTGCTCGGCAGCCCCCAGTTTTACCTTACTATATGCTTTTGTGGACATTTCTAGCATACCTTTCATGCCCTTTAACCGGGCTTCGCGAGCAAGTCTGAGCCAAGTGATTTGATTGAGATGTTTGATTATGTCTTTACGCATCGAGAATGGCTTGATAGCAAGTATCGATAAAATTTCATTTGGATAGAGATACGCCATCATAAGTGATAGCCCGCATCCTGCTGATCCCCCACCTATCATTGCTGGTGCAAAGTCTAGCTTATGGATTAGGTCATAAAGGTCATTGGCATCGGCAGTAACCGGATCCCCAGTTTGGCTGAGGTAAATATCCGAGGACCCAGCACTATTGCGGCGGTCCCATAACAAAACTTTAAAGTACTGGGCTAGGTATTCGACGAGGATTCCCCCACAACCTACTCCCGGTTCTCGACCGCCTGCATTCCATATCAAGTTTGGGCCAGAACCAATTATTTCATAAGTAATATTGTTGCCGTCAATCGGAATTGTCGGCATTCATTTGCTCGCTCAACATCTGTTGGACTCGAAGTAGCCCTGACATTTCTTGAGCATTGCTCATATCGAACAGTTCGCTTTTTCTCTCCAAAAGATCTTCATATGTAACGTCAGCAGAAAAATTCAGTGGTTCATTAATATAGGTCGCACTGCAGGCGAATTTACCGTTGCCTGCATGGACTGTTTTGTTGGTAGGAGCATCCTCGTCACAAAGTAATAGAACGGCCGGACTCACTAGCTTTGGGTGCCGCATCGGATCTGGATTATCAGGATTTACTTGAGCACCAGGGATTGTTGCTATTAGCCGTGTTTCAGCGTCTGGCGCGAGGGTATTGACGCGAATATTTTTAGATAGCCCCTCGATAGCAAGCACGTTCATAAGCCCTAACATTCCCATTTTCGCAGCACCATAATTAGCTTGTCCAAAGTTACCAAAAATTCCGGAGGTAGAACTTGTGAACAAAATTCGGCCATAAGTTTTTCTCCACATTATATCCCAGGCTGCCTTGGTAACATAAGAAGTGCCATTCAAGTGGACATTCATGACTATATCCCAATCACCCATGTCCATATTTTTGAAGCTTTTGTCACGCAAAATACCAGCGTTGTTTACCAATATGTCCAATGTTCCATATGTATTCACCGCATCGTCAACTATTGATTGAGCTCCTTTTTTATCGGCGACCGATGCTTTGTTCGCTATGGCCTCGCCACCGAACGAATGAATTTCGTCTACTACTAAGTCAGCCATGTCACTTTTGCCTCTGCCATCATCAGATCCACCCAGATCATTAACAACTACCTTCGCTCCGCGTTTCGCAAACTCAATCGCATGTGCTTTCCCTAAACCGCCGCCAGCTCCAGTCACTACTACAACCTTATCCTTAAAACTTCCCATCTTGATTACCATTTCCAATGTTCGGTAGACAGGAGATTACTATCGCCAATTAAAGAAGTGAAGTCGTGCTGCTTATGCTGCTAAACTTGGGGAATACCGGCTGTTGCTGGCTAAATTGGTTGATCGTGCTTGCAGAGGAAATATCTATGATACATGAAACAATTATTCGCGGAGGGAACGTGATCGATGGAACTGGGCAACCATCGAAAAGGGTAGATATCGCAATTGATGACGGACGGATCAGTCGAATTGGCGACCTTTCGGAAGAAACTGCTGGTGAGACAATAGATGCAAGTGGAAAAATTGTTACACCGGGCTTTGTCGATCTGCATACGCATATTGATGCTCAAGCTGGTTGGGATCCCAATATGACACCGAGTTCTTACCATGGCGTTACCACCGCAGTCATGGGTAATTGTGGTTGTTCTTTTGCACCCGTACGCAAGGAAAATAATCGTTTCTTGGCTGAGATGATGGAAGCGGTAGAAGATATTGCAACTGATGCGATACTCGATGGTTTGCCTTGGAATTGGAATAGTTTCGGTGAGTACTTAGATACCATGGAAAGCTTCAATCCGGGAATAAACATGGTTGGAATTGCTGGTCATTCTACAATTCGCTATGACGTGATGGGTGAGAAGGGTTGCAATGAGGGGGTGCAAGCGGATAAACGCGAGTTGGCGAAGATTGTTAAGCATGTTGAACAATCGATAGAAGAGGGCGCAGTAGGAGTATCAATTTCACGTTTCATGAACCACAAACTTTTAGATGGTCGGATGATCCCAGGAACATTTTCTGATCACAGGGAAATTCGGGCAATACAAGAGGCTGTCGTTAAAACTGGTGGCCCCGGAACCCTTTTTCAGGCCGTCCTCGATTTCGCAGGACGTCGTGATGGAGAGAAAGAAATACTGCGGACAGGGGCAGATTTAGGGTGTCACGTGGTATTTTCAAACGGGATAAGAAAAAATGTTGATGATGGGGGTGTATCCGGCTGGGCGGAGTTCCTTGAGCTGAATAATGAGGACGGTAAGAAAATGTCTTCTTGTGTGCACACACGACCGAGCGGCTCTTTTTTTGGTTTAGCGCAAACGGTCTTTCACCCGACTCAAACGGAACTGAAACCAAATTGGGAGGCTGTGATGTCGCTCGCATCTATTCCTGAAAGAGTTGAGGCGATGAAGCAACCTGGTATGCGTGAGAAACTTATTTCAGAGGGAAAAGAGATGGACCAGTTTCTAAGTTTTGCGCACTTGCTTCATCCCATGGGAATGGATGATTATCCAAGTTGGGACATTGATAATCAAAATACACTTACGGGTATTGCCGAAGCTGCTGGTAAGCATCCAATAGAAGTTTACGTGGATCGTTTGATCGAGTCTGAGGGTAGGGAATTATGGAATCTTTGGGCCTTTGGCAGTTCACTGAAACAGCAATGGGAGCTTATGCGTTTGCCTCAAGTCATTCCAATGTTGGGGGATGCGGGTGCCCATGTGGGTTTGTTTACGGATGCTGACTCTCCCACTTTCCTCCTAAGTGAGCTAGCCAGAGACCGCGGCGTCTTCTCTCTCGAGGAAGCAGTGCATCGAATAACAGGTCAGTCTGCGCAGGTTATTCGCTTGAGGGAGCGGGGCGAAATCCGCGAAGGCTGGCATGCTGATATCAATATTATTGACTATGAGAATCTCAAATGCTGTCATCCGGAATATTTACGTGACTTACCTCATAACGTTGGGCGTATCGTTACCAAAAGCGAAGGGTATGATGCAACACTGGTTGCTGGCAAAGTGCTGATCGCAAAGGGGAAGTTCACTGGAGATAGGAGAGGGAAGGTAATTCGTGACTTTGGTTGAGGATAACCGGTCAGGCACCTAGCGTCGAATCGGCATCGCGGCGCCAACACGCTTTCTCCAAGCATGGAGCTCTGTGAGTAAAGACTTCGCCCTCTCGGGTTCACGTTTCGCGAGATCGATTTGCTCGCCAGGATCATCCTGAAGGTTGAATAGTTGGACTGATCCGTTTTCAAAATATTCGAGGAGTTTATACGATCCGAATCGAATAGCCCCGCCGGGACTTTGTTGCCCATGATTAGAGTAGTGTGGGAAATGCCAGAACAGCGGTCTTGATTCTCCTGGCTTACCCTTTACGGCATTAGCAAAACTTATCCCGTCAAGATGTTGTTTGGGTACAGCGGGTAGGTCTGTCATCTCCAGTAAAGTAGGATATAAGTCTGCGCTGATGACCGGTAAGTTGCTACTCTCGCCTTGCATACCTTTTTTTGGCCAATAGATGATCAAGGGAACCCGAATACCGCCCTCATAGAGCCAACCCTTACCTCCTCGCAAGGGCAGATTTGATGTGGCGTACATAGTATCGACTGGTACATCATAACCCTTCTTGCTCTTACCATTCGACATGCCGCCATTATCCGAGTAAAAAACGATTATAGTGTTCTCTGAACCGTCGTTCTCTTCTAATGTTTTTAATATTCGCCCCAGGCTGTTATCAACGCTTTCTACCATTGCGGCAAATTCAATATTATCCTGGTGTTGTTTTATCTTGACGGTGCGTTCGCTCAAATTACCATGGCCACTATGCGTAGGCTCCCTTATCAATGCATTCAGTTGTTTTCTAGTCATTGGAGTTAGATCATCAGGGTTTCCCTCGAGAATAAAAGCGGGGGTGGTCTTTGGTTTTGAGGACGAAAGCTTTCTTCTATATTTCGCAACTAGATCTGCCCTCCCCTGAATTGGGTCATGAACGGCGAAATGAGAGATGAAAAGAAAGTAAGGTTTTTCCGACGGTCGATCAATAAAGTTAATTGCAAGTTCTGTAAGCCGATCAGTCAAGTACTCGTCATCTCTTCCCTCTATAGTAAGCCCATCCATACTATAGGGGGGGTGATAGCCCCCTCTTGGACAGCAGCCGCTTTCTTTAGGCACCTGGAAGTCAAACCCCTGATTAGCTGGGCCAAATTCGCCATTACCAAGATGCCATTTACCAACGATAGCAGTACGATAGCCATTGGCTTTGAAAGCCTCTGCAATTGTAGTTTCATCGAGAGATAGTGCTGCTACCTTGGGGGCAGAGATAATGGCTTCATTATCCATTGCAGGACGTCCGGGTAACCATTCCGTCAGTTTTAATCGTGCGGGAGATTTTCCAGTGAGAATGCTTGCTCGAGTCGGTGAGCAAACATGACTGGCTGCATAGGCATCGGTAAAACGAACGCCCTTGTCGGCTAACGCATCAATGTTTGGGGTTTCATAGAAATCACTTCCGTAAACACCCAGATCACTCCAGCCCATGTCGTCTACCAAAAAAAGAATAACATTAGGATTATGTGTGCTACCGGCAAATGATGTTTGCATCACGGAAAGGTAAAAACTGATCAGAAGTAAGCCTGTTTTCATACATAATTTTCCTGAGATCCAAAAGATACCATGTCTACCTGTTTCATAAGGTTGTCTAGTTCACTTACTTAATAGACGTTACACTGCTAATAATCTAACACTATTTTTGTTGGAGTGTAGGAGCGGACCTGACATTTGAGTTCCGGTTACTCAGTAGGAGGAAGTAAATGAAACCAAACATCATTGTCATATTAACAGATCAGCAGCGCGCTGATACTCTTGGTTGCTATGGTAATCCCACTGTCCGCACACCTAATCTCGACGCCCTAGCGGAAGATGGTGTTTGTTTTGAGAGAGCCTACTGCTCAGCACCGCTGTGTACACCAGCCCGAGTATCAATTCAAACCGGCGCCTACCCTCATAGACACGGAATCGTTGATCTGTGGGGCGAGGTCCCTAACGAACAAACCGGACCCGTCCCGGGTTGGCACCACCCCTCGGAGGATGTAATGCCTTGGCTGGGCCATTATTTTCGAGATTGTGGTTATGAGACAGCATATATCGGTAAGTGGCATTGTATGACAGGGGCAAATCGAAGAGGCTTCGAGGATTATATAATCAGAATTGGTTCCTACGATACTGATATCGATGCTGAACACCAGAACGATTGGTTGCAATATTCCCTTTCAAAGGGTTATGAGATTTCAAAAGGAAAGCAGAACGGCGCTGACCATGTTATCAAGGACTTAAACTATGGCGTATCTTTGTATGCGGAGAGCGACTTTCCGGCGACCTTCGCGTTTCGCAAAGCAATAGATTTTATTAAGCAGGAGCACGAGAAGCCGTTTATTCTTTTTCTATCAGAGACTTCGCCCCATCAGCCTTTTGCACCGCCTGCACCATATGACGAAATGTACGACCCTTCAGAAATCATACTTTCCGAAAATGTGGAGCACTATGCGTCACCAAAACGGTTTATTGAATTGCGGGGCCATCCGGCAACTTTTCGTCAGTACCGGGAAGCGAGTCAAGATCAATTAAAATCTGCGTGGGCGCACTATTTAGGCATGGTGACGCACCTTGATGATCTCGTTGGTACCTTGGTCGAGGCATTATCTTCGTCAAAACTAAAAGACAATACTATGCTCATATATTCAAGCGATCATGGAGAGATGGGGGGGTCCCATCGATTACAGGACAAGGGTGCTTTTATGTATGAGGAAGTCATGAAAGTACCACTCCTTGTTCACTGGCCAGGGAAGGTAAAAAACGCGAGGTACAAGACACCCGTCAGTCAAGTATCGCTGCTGCCAACCTTGCTTGAATTAGCTGATATACCATTCCGAAGTGAAATGGACATGCCTTCTCTTGCGGAAAGTTTTATGGGTCAGAAAACGCCAAGGAAACAACCGATCTTCGGCGAGTATAATCGTTTTTATGGTCAGTTGTATCCAGTGCGAATGGTTGTTGATGGTGTATGGAAGTACGTACATTATTTTGGGCCGGAAGGTGAGCTTTTTGATTTAAGTAACGACCCGGGGGAGATGAATAATTTAGTCAATAGCTCAAGCCATGAAGATGAGCTGGTACGGATGCAGTTATTACTTGCTGATTGGATGCGAAAAAGTGGTGATGTATTTGAAATGGAAAAACGCTTTCAACTCTAAATAATATACTTTAAGGAGAATACCAAATGGGAGATGTGTAAGCACGTTCTTGCGTGATCATTTCGGTCTCATCGGGTAAATCGGTGAGTCGGTAGTAGTTGGCATCGTAGGCGGTCCATCTGGGGGTAGGTATTTCCAGTACACGTAGATAATAGAAAGAGGGTTCGTCCTTCTTGAAATTAGGATCAGTCCATACTACGGATAATTTTGGGGCGCCAATACTGTTTGAATAAGAGGCATTCTTGACGTCTACAGTACTTAATAATTTGGGAACTTCGCCATCCGCTGTTTCAGAGCGTCCATCAGACAAGGCGACATTGTAAATTTTTTCGTGTAGCTGACCATTACTGTCCCTCCATCCTTTTATTACTTGTACTCTATCGAGGTTAGCCCCGTCGACTTCTTTCACTGCCTGGATGAGAAAGCTTGGAGATAGGTTTTCCGGAGCGAGAGAAAGATCACCTCCCATAGGCACTCCTTTTGAATAACCGATTTGCGCTAGGTTTGGGTGAAACAAATCCTCAGATACATAGTTCCATCCGCCAAAAAAGCGTACGGTAATTCTTGGTCCGGTAGACGCGTAGACCTCTCGCCGGAGTAATGCATCAAAGATAGCTGCCCTAGTGTTCGCAGTTGCCCATACTGCGGCGTAACCAGAGGCGGCGCGATCCATACCCGTAATGCGGGTGCGATATGGGCTTGCCTCACCGAGCGCTGTGCTACCCCAATAATTATCCTCTCTTGCGGTAGAAAGGGAATTATGTGCATCGGTACTACCGATTACACCGAATTTAAAAGGATTAACCCCCAGCTTAGCGTGCTGATTTAGTCCTTCCTTTAGAGCTGGCCGTGCATAGGATTTTGCTTCCTTTAGCGTGGCTCCTCCTTTTTTGGACCAAATATGCGTTTCGTAGTCGGCAAACTCGTCCGTGGGTGACACGAGAGGGTGCGTTTCCCCATCGCCTTTCCTTTGAGTGATTTCGACTATGGGTTCCCAGCGAGATCGCTCGGTCGCGTAATCTTGTGTGAAGACTTCACCCTTTAAGGTTTTGGTTTGGAATGTAAAACCACCACTCAGGTTTGAATTGTGGGGGATCGCTAAAACTTGTCCCCCAGTTTTTTCCTCATAGTCCTTTAAATACTTCCAAAGGTCCTGAGGGTCGCTACTGTCAAAACGCGAGTATGGAAGTACCTGACTAGTTACCTTTTTACCTCCTCGAAAAAGTACATTTCTATGGTTCATCCTCGATTTCGCGCCCGCAACGGGCACTGTTGCACTCCATTCAAAACCGATGAAAGTGGTGAAAGTACCAGGATCATTATGTCGTTCAGCATTCGCGATCACTTCTCCCCAAATACTCTGTTGAAATTCTTTGGTGAGAGCGTAGTCAGCATGTCTCGCTCCTGAGGCGGCCGATAGCAGCCTACGTCTTTGCAGAAAGTTCTCTAGAGAACGGACTCGAAAAATTTCGCTTACTGGGGGAAGCTCTGAGACTCTTTTGGACCAATATTCACGCGCCTCAGTTTTTGGGAGTGAGCCACCGCCGATAGCAAGCTGGGGTAATACTCCGAGATTTTCGGCGTGATCCGATACCATGAGAAAATCCAGTGGCCTTCTGAGCCTGACCTCTTGCCCGCTGCTTGATATCACTGGTTCTCCTTTCGCGAAGCGATACGCGTCGTCTGGAGTCAGTCGATTCCCATTGTGGAAAGCGTCATGTGAAAGCGTACTATGGAGATGAGTATCACCCCAGAGGACAGCCGTTGGATAGTTTCTTTCAACAAAGGGCGAGTAGTTTTTTTTTGGTGCTCCTAAGACGGCGTTAATGTGGACGGAGGAAAATATGAAGATAGAAACAGTGAAACTTATTATTTTCGTGCTCATGACCATAACCACCTTAAGGAGTCGGCGAAAATTGCCCCACCATGTCTTAAACTATGAGCACCCTCTCCAAAGATAAACTTATAGTCATAGCCTGAGAACTCGAGCGCGGATGCCATAGCTTTATTGGCAATAGCCCAGTTCCCATAAAGTATATTCAAGTCATGATTTCCTGATTGTAGCAATATCTTGATCGGCTTCTTTTCTGAACTCCTTACGAGGTAAGGATAATTATGACCGCCTCGGATATTCGTGAATGAACCGCAATGTGATAGCACGCAACCAAAACTATTTGGAGAATGCCATGCAGCGTTAAAAGCACATATCCCTCCACTCGACATACCACAAATGAGACGCCTTTCAGGATCCTTATGCACTTCGTATCCAAGATGACTTTCTACTAGAGGGAGTATTTCCTCGTTGATGAAGTTAACGAATGTAGGCGTCATTGAGTCATATTCTAAGCTTCGCTCTTTCCCTGGATTGACGAAAACACCCACTGTCGGCGGTATATCCTTTGATTGTATGAGATTGTCCATAACCTGTGCTGCGCGAACTGATCCATTGGGATCAACATACATTGCTCCATCATTAAAAAATGCGAGTGAGGGAGACTCGGTTATTCGATTTGTTCTCGGTGGAGTGTAAATGTAAATATCACGAGATGAATTTGGATAGATATTACTACTTGACCAATCTTTGATATGAAATACCTCGCCTTTCGGCGACCCCTGCTTCGGATAGGCTTCTGCGCAGGGATGATATTGTCGATCACCTTCCGGTTCTGTCCAAGATTTTCCCTTCGGGGTTGTTGCGCTTATACTCTTCGAAGATGGCTTGTGAAGGCCAAGCGCTTCGTGGGTCTTTGAATCTATCGGCATTGAACCAGCTCCTTAATAATTGGTGCTGCGTAGTATACAAATTTCAATAGTACTTCGCTGTGATGGAATTTATTTGGGGCAGCTAATGATTCGAGCTTGTATAATAAGCCCCGGCGAACTGAGCGAATGCGAAGAATTATGGAAAAAGAAGATCAGTTTATTGGATGCTTATTGGGCTGTGCAATCGGAGATGCACTAGGTGCGCCGATTGAAAATTGGTCTCGAGAAAAAATCTTGGAGCTTGAAAATCTGACGAGCCACTTTAGGGAGTTTCATCATAAAAAAAAGAGAGAAAAGCCATTTCCTTTGGGGCAATGCACTGACGATACCCAGCTTACCA
>MDTE01166166.1_pt1 | contig 13100 bp, 11 predicted proteins | sample 811231 | NCBI WGS metagenome assembly MDTE01 (sample SAMN05326651, study PRJNA326480) | marine metagenome | isolation source: seawater | place: Indian Ocean: Red Sea | collected 2010
AAAACGTAATCCAAAATTGAAGACGCGCTCAAGATTCTATCGTTCCCTTGTACATTTCCCGAAGGTTCAAATTTTGTATCAATAAAAGCGTCCACGTATTCATCTAACGGAACTCCATATTGAAGACCTAGCGAAATAGCTATAGCAAAATTATTCATCATAGCTTTAACAAGTTCGCCTTCTTTATTTGTATCAATAAAAATTTCTCCGATTTTTCCGTCATCATACTCTCCAGTGTGAAGGTAAACCTTATGATCTCCTATCTGTGCTTTCTGGATGTAACCTTTTCTTCTGTCTGGCATTTTAAATCTCGCTTTATTCTTAATTTTTACATTAGCTTTATTATAATCATCGATCTTCTTGAGTATTGGTTTATTATCTTTTATCTCATTTGAAATAGTTTTATTTACCTTAATATCTTTTATCTCTTTTTGTTTTTGCTCACCTATTTTCTTAGTTTTTCTATTATTAAGTTTTACATCAATTACCTCTACGTCTCCGTCTTTCCTCTCATCTATTTTGGACAATTCATTTTCATTGAGGTTGTTAAGAGTGTGTAGAGTTTTAAAAGTGCAAGTATAGTACGTTTCAACAATGTATTTTTTCATAATATGGAGTCTTTATATTGAAAATTTATATATTAAATAATATAAGTGTCTATTGATTAATTATACAATTAAAAATTGTGTGGATTTAAAATAAAAATGTTTTTAAAAACTCTCTTTACATGGTGGAACAAATATACAGTTGGAACTTTTCTTAAGACATTATTCTCTGGTATTTACGTAGGTAAAGACGAATACGGAAATAAATATTACAAAAATAAAAAAGACGAAAGATGGGTAATTTATTCTGGTGAAGTTGAGGCAACCAAAATAACTTCTGACTGGTATTTGTGGATACATCGTACCACTGATAAAATTCCTAATTTACAAGAAACCAAGTATTCTTGGCAAAAAAAACATATGGAAAATAAAACTGGTACTGAAAATAGCTACAACCCCGCAAAAATAAAAAAAGGCACAATTAAAAAAAAATATGAAAGCTGGAAATAACTTTATTATAATTTGGTTAACAATTTTCCTTTTTACACCTTATCTTTTTGGAGAAGAAAAGATTACAAGCACTCCATTATTAAATTTAGATAATATTAAACCAAGTTTTGAAGAGCTTGAACCAAGCAATGATTCAGTAACTATCGAACAAAATTTAAAAAAGAAAAAGAAAGAAAATAATATATACAGCTCATCTCACGCTGTTCTTATGGGTCTTGATAAAATCACAGCGAAGTCTTCTGAAATAATTATAAATTTAGAGGAGACTAAAAAGTTTGGTCCATTAGAAATAAAAATATTGAAATGTGGGAAAGTAAAGATAAATAACAAAATAGACGATATAGCTTATATGCAAGTCAAAGACTTAACAAAAAATGAAAATGAAAAAGTTTTTATCTTTAATGGATGGACATTTTCTTCTGATCCGAATCTTACTCCATTTGATCACGCGATATATGATTTACAATTATTGAATTGTTTTAATGTTTAAAAAAACTTTTCTTTAGTCAACCAATTTGTGTCAAAATCTGAGTCAACGAATTTTTTATGTCTTAAAATCTTTTTATGTAGATCTATAGTTGTGGTAATTCCTTCTAGAACAAACTCATCTAAAGATCTCAAAGTCCTTTGTATTGCTTCTGTTCTATTTCTTCCTTTACAAATAACTTTTGCTATTAGACTGTCGTAATAAGGTGTTATTTTACAACCTTGAAAGATTGAACCGTCTACTCTAGTTCTAAACCCTGAAGGCTGATGACAAACACTAATTACCCCAGGACAAGGTTGAAAATTTAAAGCTGGATTTTCAGCATTAATTCTACATTCAATGGAATGACCTCTTGGCATTATATCACTTTGTTTTAAAGCTGTTTCACCAGTAAAAGCAATCCATAGCTGCTCTTTTACAATGTCTATGCCGGTTTGTACCTCAGTTACAGGATGCTCAACTTGTACTCGCGTATTCATTTCTAAAAAATAAAAATTTCCTTTTTCGTAAATAAATTCTACAGTTCCAGCTCCTTCGTAATTTATCTGTTCTACCATTTTAACAGTTTTTTCTAAAAGATCTTTTCTTTGTTCATTATTTAAAACTGGACTTGGGGTCTCCTCAATTAATTTTTGGTGTCTTCTTTGAACTGAACAATCTCTCTCACCTAAATGAACTGTTTTATTTTTTCCAGACATTATTTGAACTTCAATATGTCTTGGATTTTTAAAGTACTTTTCAATATATAATTCATCATTTCCAAAAAATTTTTTTGCCTCATTTTTTGCTGTTAAATACAAATTCTCAAGTTGATTTTCTTCTTCAACTATTTTCATACCCTTACCACCACCACCACCAGCAGCTTTGATTAAAACAGGATAACCAATTTCTTTACAAATACTTTTAGCCTCATCTATTGATTTTACACCACCTTCTGAACCCTCAATTACTGGTAGACCATACTTTTTTGCTATTCTTTTTGCTTCAATTTTATCTCCCATCTGAGAAATTATTTTTGCGTTTGGACCTATAAACTTTATTCCGTGTTTATTAACTATTTCCGAAAATTTTGAATTTTCTGAAAGAAATCCGTATCCGGGATGTATAGCTTCTGCTCCAGTTAAATCCACAGCTGACATTATTGATGATATATTTAAATAACTATTTTGTGGTTGATGAGATCCAATACATACACTTTCATCAGCTAATCTCACGTGCATAGAATCAGAGTCAACATCTGAATGTACAGCTACAGTTGAGATACCCCATTCTTTACAAGCTCTAATTATTCTAACAGCTATTTCTCCTCTGTTAGCTATTAACACTTTTTTAAACATTTTTTATTTTAGAAGAATTAATGTTTGTCCAAATTCAACAGGCTGTCCATCATTAACTAAAATTTTTTTAACCTCTCCATCTAAGGTTGATGGCACATGATTCATAGTTTTCATCGCTTCAACTATCATAACTGTTTGACCTTTTTTTATCTTATCTCCCACTTCAACAAATTTTTTTGCTCCAGGTTCTGGAGCTAAGTATGCAGTTCCGATTATTGGGGACTTTACTCTGGCTCCATCTATTTCATCAGCATCTTTCAAAACTGCTTTATTTTGTGGAACAACCGCGTTAGCTTTAGGAGCTTCAATATTTTTTTGAATTTTTGAAACTTTTATCCTAGTTTCACCATCTTGGTATTCTAATTCTGTAAGATTAAATTCTTTTAAATTATCAACCAACTCTTTGATTAATTTTTTATCTATCTTCATTTTTTAAGTAGTTTTTTCATCGAACTTATTGCCATTTCATAACCTTCAGTTCCAAATCCACAAATTATACCATTAGCTACTTTGCTAATTAGGGATTTATGCCTAAACTCTTCTCTATTATAAATATTACTTATATGCAATTCAATTATTGGTATTTTAATTATTTTTAATGCATCATGAATGGCAACAGAGGTATGGGTATAGCCACCGGCATTAATAATCAAACCATCATAGCTGTTTCTAGATTGTTGAATTTTTTCAACTAACTCACCCTCTATATTTGATTGAAAGAAATCTGTATTGACCTGGTTTTTTTCGGCAAATTTTTTGCAAGATATTTCAATATCTTCTAATGTTTCTGTGCCATATTGATTTTTTTCTCTTTCACCTAAAAGGTTGAGATTTGGCCCGTTAAGAATTATAATTTTTATCATCGACATTTTTTATTAGCATTGATTAACTGAATTATGGCAAAAATACAATTAAATGGTAAGAAAATTATAATTAAAACAAATTTGTCATTACTAGATTTACTGAAGAAACATAAGTTAATTAACAAAAAAATAGCAATTGAGTTAAATGGATCTATTATTCCCAAAACTATATATAAAAAAAAGAAGCTTAAAAATAATGACAAATTAGAAATAGTTCATTTTATTGGAGGAGGGTAAGTGAAAAAAGATGTTTTTAAAGTCGCAAATAAAAAATTAAAGTCTAGACTTATAGTTGGTACTGGCAAATATAAAAATTTCAAGGAAACAGCTGATGCAATTAAAGCTTCAGGCGCAGACATGGTGACTGTTGCAGTAAGAAGAGTGAACATAACTGATAAAAAAAAACCTATTTTAACAGATTACCTAAATCCTAATAAAATTATTTTATTACCTAATACTGCTGGATGTTTTAATTCAAATGATGCTTTAAGAACTTTAAGACTAGCAAGAGAGATGGGTGGTTGGAAATTAGTAAAATTAGAGGTTTTAGGTGACAAAAAAACTTTATATCCCAATATGATCGAAACAATTAAAGCTACAAAAATTTTAGTTAAAGAGGGTTTCAAAGTCATGGTGTATTGTACAGATGATCCTTTGTTAGCTAAAAAATTAGAGGACAATGGAGCCTCAGCAATAATGCCTTTGGCTTCACCAATAGGATCTGGATTGGGTTTTCAAAATAAAATAAATATTTCATTAATAATAAAACAGGCAAAAGTACCTGTTATTGTTGATGCAGGAATTGGAACTGCTTCAGACGCAACAGTGGCTATGGAGCTAGGATGTGATGGAGTATTGGTAAATAGTGCGATAGCTAGTGCAAATAAACCAATATTGATGGCTAAAGCTTTTAAAGATGCAGTTACTTCAGGTCGAAACGCTTTTCTAGCAGGAAGAATGAAGAAGTATTATTTGGCAAAAGCTAGCTCACCAATTAAAGGAATTATCTAATTTTTTTTTTTCTTCTCACCCATAAAGTTCGAGGATTTTTTTTATTTTTTATTTTTTTTGTTTCCTTTTTTACTTTTTTTAAATCTTTTTTTAATTTACTTTTTTCTTTTAAGTCTTCACCTTTTTCAATAAATTTTTTTATATTTTCATTTATATCTAAAATTTTTTTTGATTTATTTAATAATTCTATTTTATATTCTGGAATAATTAATTTTTCATCAGAAATCAATTCAATTTTTATTAGGTATTTTTTTTGAAAATATTTTATCTCGTCTATTAAATTATTTTGAATAAATAATTTTACTTTTTCAGGAACATAAGATCTAATAATTTTTACTTTATCAGTGAAAGCTAAATGTTGAGTCTTTTTTAATATTTTTTGAGAAAATGAACCTAGAGAAAGTTGTGTCTCCCATTTAATAGATCCTTCCCTAAGTCTTTGCCGGGTCATCTCTAGTAAGCCAAAATTACTTATTCTTCCTATTTGTATCCTAGCTCTATCTTTTCTAATACTTTCTCTCATTTTTTTTTCAACTAATCTTCTATTGTAAAAATTTAACATATCAATAAAATCAATAACTATTAGACCTGATAAATCTCTTAGTTTAATTTGATGAGCAATTTCCTCTGCAGCCTCTAAGTTAGTATTTAATGCAGTTTTCTCAATATTAATTTGTTTTGTAGATTGACCAGAATTTATATCAATTGAAACTAAAGCTTCAGTTGGATTTATAACTATATAACCACCAGATTTAAGTTTTACTGTTGGTTCAAAAATATTGTTTAGTTCTTTTTCAATATTTGCGTCGTGAAAAAGAGGTATTTTACCCCTGTATTTTTTAATATTCTTAACGTTTTTTGGCATTAATTCTTTCATGAACTTTTTTGCTTTTTGATATGCCTCATTACCATCAATGTAGATATTTTTAGTATCATTATCATATATATCTCTTAATGTTCTTTTGATAATATCTCCTTCTTCATAAACAAGTGATGGAGCGTTGGAGTCTAAAGCTTTGTCTCTTATATCTTCCCACGTCTTTATGGTATTTTGAAAATCTTTTTCGATTTCATTTCTCGTTTTGTTTGCACCTGCAGTTCTGACTATTACACCCATACTTTTTGGAATATTTATTTCATTAAGTATATTTCTAATTTTTTGCCTATCCGAAGAGTTAAAAATTTTCCTCGAAATACCACCACCCTTAGGTGTGTTTGGCATTAGAACAATATACTTTCCAGCTAAAGATATGAAAGTAGTTAATGCTGCACCTTTCTGTCCTCTTTCCTCTTTAATAACTTGTATTAGGACTACTTGACCTGGCTTAATAACTTCCTGAATTTTGTATCTCTTTATCCCAAATGAGGATTTTACCTCCTCTCTTAAATCTTTTTTTTCTATTTCCTCATTTTTTATATTATCGTTTTCTTTCTCTTTATTATTTTCATTATTTATTTCTTTGGTCACACTAGACTCAGGCTGTCCACCATTATCTTGATTTGTTTCTAAATTTTTATTCTTTAAATTCTCTCTTATTTTTTCCTCAGCAACTTTAATTTTTTCTTTGTCTTCAAGCGGAACTTGGTAGTAATCTGATTGAATATCATTGAATGCTAAAAAACCGTGTCTTTCCCGCCCAAAATTAATAAAAGCTGCTTGGAGCGAAGGTTCTACTCTACTAATTGTCCCTAGGTAGATATTGTTTTTAAAAGTTAAATTGTTTTTATCTTCAAATTCATATTCTTCAATTGAATTAGTCGATTTAAGAACAATACGTGTCTCATTTGGATGCGATGCATCAATATATAAGTTTTTTTCCATTTTAATTGAATTCCTGTTAATTTTTTGAAATCTGTAAATTTTAAATTAATCATATGTTTATTTTATACGATTTTTTTGATAATTACACACATTTAAAATTCAAATGCCTCAAGAAAGTCAAATTTATTATTAATAAAAGGTTAAATGCTCAAATTTTTCAATTTTTCTCTAAAATTCTTAATAATTTTTTTTATTTTTTTATTATCTCTTGGATTGTCAACTCTTTGGTATTTCTCTATTGGGCTTCCGGACTATAAAAAACTATCTAATTATCAGCCACCAATCTCAAGCAGGGTTTATTCTGAAGATGGAAAATTGATAGCAGAATACGCTCTACAAAAAAGGTTATTTGTTCCTATTGAGTCTATTCCAGATAAAGTAGTAAATGCTTTTCTTGCGGCAGAGGATAAAAACTTTTTTAGTCATCCAGGGGTAGATGCAAAAGGAATTTTAAGAGCGATTGTAAAAAATCTAAAAAATATAACTCAAAATAAACGTCTTGAAGGAGCGTCTACTATCACTCAGCAAGTAGCTAAAAACTTTTTATTGACAAATGAGGTTTCAATGAAAAGAAAGATTAAAGAAGCTATTTTGGCTTTCAGAATAGAAAGAGCGTATTCTAAAGAAAGAATCTTAGAATTGTATTTAAATCAAATATATCTTGGACAAGGTTCGTATGGAATTGCAGCTGCTAGTCTAGAGTATTTTGATAAATCAATAAAAGAGTTAAATTATTCAGATGCTGCTCTCTTGGCAGCACTACCGAAAGCACCAAGTAAATATAATCCATATCGATTTCCTGATGTAGGTAAATTTAGGAGAAACCTTGTGCTTCAGAACATGTATGAAAATGATATTATTTCAAAGAAACAATTCCAGGATTTAAAAAAATCAGGTTTGAATTTAAAAAAGAGAAAAATTGAAATCGTTAATGAAGCAAACTCTTACACCGAGGAAGTTAGAAGATCTGTAAAAGAAAACTATGGTTTCAAAAAATTATATTCACAAGGACTAAGTATTAAAACGCCATTAGATATAAAATATCAAATTCAAGCAATAAATTCTTTAAGAAAAGGGATAGAACAATACGATAAAAGACATGGTTGGAGAGGTCCAGTCGCTAATAAAATAACAGATAAGAATTGGCAGATAAAAATTGAAAAATTTAAATTAGACCCAACCTTAAATTGGAAATTTGCCGAAATTACAAATTTAAAAAATTCAATGATTGAATTTTCAATTTTAAATTTAGAGAATAATGGAAAAACAAAAGGTATTATAAAACTTAATAACTTTAAATGGGCCTTAAAAAAGAAAAAAACAATATCTGATAGCTTTAAAATTGGAGATATAATTTTAATTAAAAAAGAAAATGACTTGTGGAAACTAAAGCAATACCCTAAAGTTAATGGCGGCATAGTAGTTATCGAGCCTTTCACGGGAGATGTAAAAGCTTTAGTTGGCGGATTCAATTTTAAATCAAGTGAGTTCAACAGAGTTACACAAGCAAAAAGACAACCTGGGTCAGCATTTAAGCCGATAGTTTATGCAGCTGCACTAGAGAACGGGTTTGCACCAAATTCTATTATTTTAGATGCCCCTTTTGTTGAAAGTCAGGGGATAGGATTAAAAAATTGGAAACCAGAAAATTATGGTAAAAAGTTTTATGGGCCTTCAACTTTAAGAAAAGGAATTGAATATTCAAGAAATTTGATGACTATAAGAATAGCAAAAATACTTGGAATAGACAAAATTTTAAAATTATCTAAAGAATTAAATATTTATGATGAAATCCCCGAGTTATTATCTGTTTCTCTTGGCGCAGCTGAGACAACATTATTAAATTTAACTTCAGCTTATGCCTCTTTTGTTAATGGAGGGATCAAAGTTGAACCTAATTTAATTTCAAGAATACAAGATCGAAGAGGGAAAACAATTTTTAAAGTAAAAAATAGAAAATGTTTAGGTTGTGAGAAATTTATAGACCATACAGCAGGTCAAACAATTTACCCGAAAATTGAAAATTCTTCAGTAAGAGTTTTTAGCGAGGAAACAGCTTATCAAATGACAAGTATTTTAAGTGGAGCTGTTAAAAGGGGAACAGCAAAAAAATTAAGACAATTGAATGTACCGTTGGCAGGAAAAACAGGTACTACAAATAACAATTATGATGCTTGGTTTATAGGTTTTTCATCTAATTTGGTAATTGGAGTTTACATAGGATTTGATAATCCAAAGACTTTAGGTAAATTTGAGACTGGTTCTAAAGCTGCTTTACCAATATTTAAGGATTTTGTTGAAAACGCTCTTTTTAAAGAGGATTTTAATGACTTCAATATACCTGAAAAGATTTTTTTAACGTCAATAAATTATGATACTGGTCTAAAATCTAGCACAGGAGACAAAAAAATTATCACCGAGGCGTTAAAATTGAAAGATATTAACAATTTTAGTAATAATAGCTTAATTTCAATAAATGGACGTGATAACTTGGTAAAGTTTAGACAGTTTTATTAATGGAAAGTTTTGAAAATAAATTTATGAGAGCAGAAAATATCCTTAAAAGTATTAGGGGGTATCTTTGATAAAAATAAAGTTGAAATTAAACTTAAAAATTTAGAAAAAGAACTTTTAAAAGAAAACTTTTGGAAAGATAAAGAATTAGTAAAAAAAACTCTCAAACAAAAAAATTCATTTGAGGACATCTTAAATAGCTACAAACATTCGTCTAACGAAATTACAAACATAAAAGAATTATATAATTTAGGCGCTCAGGAAAAAGATGAGGAAATCATAAATGACTGTAGTCTCAAATTAGAAGAGGTTTACAAAAATCTAAAAAAAAATGAAATTAATTGTTTTTTGTCTGGTGAAAATGACGATTTAAACATTTTTCTTGAAATTCATGCAGGAGCAGGTGGCACTGAAAGCCAGGATTGGGCAGATATGCTAAGAAGAATGTACATAAAATGGTTTGACAAAAAAAAGTTTAATTATCAAATAATTAGCGAACATAAAGGTGAGGAAGCTGGAATTAAATCTTCAACAATAAAAGTTGAGGGGAGTTATCTTTATGGTTTGATGAGAGCTGAGTCAGGTGTTCATAGATTAGTGAGAATTTCACCTTTTGATAGTGGAGCAAGAAGGCATACAAGTTTTGCAAGTGTATGGGTTTATCCAGCAGTAAATGACGATATAAATATAAAAATAGACGAAAAAGATTTAAGAATTGACACTTATAGATCAAGCGGAGCCGGGGGACAACACGTAAACACTACTGACAGTGCAGTAAGAATTACTCACCTACCTACTAAAATTGTTGTGCAGTGTCAAAACGAACGATCTCAACATAAAAATAAAGAGACTTGTTTCAAAATGTTAAGAGCAAGACTTTATGAAAACGAAATGCAAAAAAGAGAGTCTGAAAATCAAAAAGATTTAAAATCAAAAACTGATATAGGTTGGGGGCATCAAATAAGATCTTATGTATTACAACCCTACCAATTAGTAAAAGATTTAAGAAATAAGATAGAAAACACAAACCCATTAAGTGTCTTAGATGGAAATATAGATCAATTTATAGAAGAGGGTATAAAAAATAGATAATGAAAAAAATTTTTAAGATCTTTTTATTATTTGTAATAATTTCTATTATTTCGTTATTAGGAATATTAAGTACGTACGGAGTCCAAACTGGAAAATTTAACAATCTTATTGCCCAGAAAATTAATGATAATAATAGAAATGTTCAAACAAAACTCAATGATATTAAATTTAGATTAGATATAAAGGAATTAAGTTTATTTTTAGAAACAAAAAACCCAGAAATAGTTTTTAGAAATTCTTTAGTTCCTATAAATAATTTAAAAGTTTACATAGATTTTTTATCTATTTTTAAAAACGATATAAAAATAAAAAAAATAAGTCTTATTTTAAATCAAATTGATATAGAAAGTTTCAAAAATTTATCTTCAAGTTTTAAACCATCAAATTTAAAAAGTTTTATCAATAACAAAGTAAAATCAGCAAATATTAATGCTGAAGTAGAGATTTTTTTTGAAAAAAATTTAATAGATAATTTTATCACAAAAGGCCAGGTAACTAATTTTAAAAGTGAAATGTTTAAAAATTTTTACTTAGAAAAATCAAATTTTTCTTTCTTCGCAGATAAAACAGACTTATTAATAAAAAATTTTGATGGCGATTCATCGTTCTTTAAAATACAAGATGGAGACTTAAAGGTAAAATTAAGTTCAAAGATTTCATTAGAAGCAAATTTTGATACAATTATTAAATATAAAAAGCAGAATAATACAACCCCATTTTTTTTACAAAAAAATAATTTTTCTAGAAACTTAAAAAGTCTTGATGCTAATATTATTAATCACGTTAAAATTGATTTAGACAATACTTACAAAGTTAAAGATTTTCACTATAAAAACAATGGAAAGATAATAAATGCGGTATTTGAAGATAAAGATTTAATTGAAAAAAAATTCTTTAATGAGAAAATTAATTTTTTAACTTTAACAAACTCAGAAATTAATTCAGATTTTTCGTCCAAAAAAAATTATATTAAAATTTCAGGAAAGTATTCCGTGAATAACAGCAATTTTTTATTTTACGATTTAGAAAATATTTTTGAAAATCAATCTTTAAATCTTAAAATTAATTGTGATTTCAACAGGGCTCTAAATTTAGGAATAATCAATTATCAGAAAAAAGAAGACGTAAATGCAAAAATATATTTAAATTTAAATAAGAAAAAAAATCAAATTAAGATAAATGAATTTAATTATAAAGAAGGAAAAAATCTAATATCTTTGAAGAATCTTAAAATTAAAAATAATAATTTTTATAAATTCGAAAAAATTAAAGTTTTAACTTATGAAAAAGGTAAAAGAAATAACGATTTTATAATAACTTATGGTAAAAAAATTTTAATTGAAGGCATGCAATATGATGCAACTAATCTACCAAAATATTTTAATGATAAATCTCAAAAAAATATGTTTTCAAAAATTGATAAAAAAATAGAAATAAATTTATCGAATATAAATGTACCATTATCAGAAAAGATTAAAGATTTTAAGTTATTAGGTAAAATTGACAGTGGAAAATTTTCGAAGATTTCTTCAAAGGGTGATTTTGGCGGTAACAATTTTTTAGATGTAAAAATGAGGTATGATGAAAATAACAAAAAAAAATACTTAGAAATTTATTCAGATAAAACAAATCCCCTTTTAACTGAGTATAGTTTTTTTGAAGGTCTTACTGGGGGAAAGCTATTGTTTACTTCTATAATTAATAACGATGAAACTTACGACGCAAAATTAAGAATAGAAAAATTTAAAGTTATAAATGCTCCGGGATTGGTAAAATTACTTTCGCTTGCGGACTTAGGAGGACTAGCTGACTTAGCAGAAGGAGAAGGTATTTCTTTTGATATTTTAGAAATAAGTATGAAGAAAACAAAAAACATTTTAAATGTCACTGAGATAATAGCATTAGGGCCAAGTATCTCAGTTTTAATGGAAGGTTATCAAGATGAAAACGTAACAAGTTTAAGAGGTACTTTAGTGCCAGCAAAAACTTTAAATAAATTAATTTCTAAAATACCAGTAATTGGAGATATAATAATTCCAAAAGAAGTTGGTGAAGGTCTTTTTGGTATAAGCTTTAAGTTGAAAGGTCCACCAGGTGAAATAAAAACATCAATAAATCCTATTAGAACGATTACACCAAGATTTATTCAAAAAATTATAGATAAAAATAAAAAAATTAAATAATCTTGACTAAATAATGCTTTTTTTTCCCATATGAAATTTTCATAATTTTATTTTTAAAATCAGAAATTATAATTATTTTTTTTTCATCTTTTATCAAAGTATCATTTATCTTAAGACCATTGTTAAAAATTGCTCTTCGGGCCTCACTTTTAGATGACATAATTCTATTTTTTGATAAAAAATCTAAAAGACTTATACCTTGTTTAATTTCATTTTCACTTAAAGAAATTTCAGGAAGATCTAAACTAAAACCTTTGCCTTCAAAAGTATCTTTTGCTGTTTTTTCTGCCTTCATTGCAGCTATTTCTCCATGAAGAATTTTTGTGGTTTCATTTGCTAATATTATCTTTAGCTTGTTTATATTTTGCTCTTTGTTACACATTTCATCTATTTTTGAAGTATCAATTTCGGTAAAAAAATTTAGAAATCTTTTTACATCACGATCATCAGTATTTCTCCAAAATTGCCAATAATCATATGGAGAAAATAATTCTCCATTTAACCAAACAGCACCTTTCTCAGTCTTTCCCATTTTTATACCTGAAGCCAAAGTTATTAAAGGTGAAGTAATTCCAAAAGAATCTTTTTTTAAAATTCTTCTGATCAGTTCTACTCCATTAACAATATTTCCCCATTGATCAGATCCACCAATTTGTAAAATACAATCATTTTTTTTAAACAATTGATAGAAATCATATGCTTGTAAAATCATATAATTAAATTCCATATAACTTAG
>MDTE01169666.1_pt1 | contig 13100 bp, 10 predicted proteins | sample 811231 | NCBI WGS metagenome assembly MDTE01 (sample SAMN05326651, study PRJNA326480) | marine metagenome | isolation source: seawater | place: Indian Ocean: Red Sea | collected 2010
AAAAAAGATTATTCTTTCAACAATATTGCCATATTAGTAAGAGCAATTTTTCAAACCAGAGAGTTTGAGGAAAGATTTTTGAAAATAGGAATACCTTATAGAATTATTGGAGGAATAAAATTTTATGAAAGAGCTGAAGTGAAAGATTGTGTTGCTTATTTAAAAACTGTTTATCAGCCACAAGATGATTTATCATTTGAGAGAATACTGAATGTTCCCAAAAGATCTATCGGAGATACAACGGTTAAAGCTATTAATAATTTTGCTAAATTAAATAAATGTTCATTAGAAGTAGCCTCAAAAAACTTAATTGAACAAAACAAAATTAAACCAAAAACAAAAATAGGTCTTAATATATTATTGAATCTTTTAACTAAATGGAGAAATGATTTAAAAGAAAAAATGAATCATAATAAGCTACTGCAAACTATCTTGGATGAGTCTGGTTATAGTGAAATGCTTAAAAACAAGAAAGATTTAGAAAATGAAAATAGATTAGAAAACATCAAGGAATTATTGAGTGCCATGAAAGAATTTGACAATTTAGAAAGCTTTTTAGAGCATGTTGCTCTTGCAACATCCTTGGACCAGGACTGGCAAAGTGAGAAAGTTAATTTAATGACAATTCATGCATCAAAAGGTTTAGAGTTTGATGTTGTATTTCTTCCAGGCTGGGAAGAAGGTTTGTTCCCACATCAAAAAAGTATTGAAGAAAAAGGAGAAAGTGGACTAGAAGAAGAAAGAAGATTGGCATATGTTGCTATTACAAGAGCAAAAAAACTTGCAAAAATATCATTTTCTATGAATAGATTTTATCAAGGGGATTGGATTGACAGTATGGCATCAAGATTTGTTGATGAACTGCCAGATGAGTACATTAAAAAAAATAATAATTTTATACATGAAAAAGAAGAAGATTTTGAGTTTAATCAAGATATAGATTTTGAAAGCGATAACGAAATCAGAAGCCCAGGTTGGATACGTTATCAAAAAAAATTAAAATGAGTATTAAAATTAATAAAATTATATTATCAAATAATATAGATGGTTATATATTACCAAAAAATGATAGTTATTTTACTGAGTATTCAAAAATAAATAACTTAAAAACAATAACTAATTTTTCTGGTTCAGCAGGATTTGCAATTTTTCTTAAAAATAAAAAATATTTATTTGTGGATGGAAGGTATACGATTCAAGCATTTAAGGAGTCTGGAAAAGAATTTAAAATTTTTGAGATTCCTTATGTTTGGCCTAAAGATATTTTGAATAAAAAAATTAAAATCGGATTTGACCCAAATCTTTTTACATGGGAAACACTCAAAAAATATTTTGGTGACAATTACAGTTTAGTTCCTTTAAATTTAAAATTGAATAATAAAATCGAAAATTACTACAATTATCCTTTCTTTAGTCTAAGCTCTAAAGTAGCAGGAGAGAATGTAAATAAAAAGATAAATCGATTTATAAAAATAATGAAACAAAAGAAAATAGATTATGCATTTATTAGCTCTGGTGAAAATATTTGCTGGCTTCTAAATATAAGAGGAAAAGATCTTCCAAATTCGCCAGTCGCTAATTGTAAAATAATTATAACAAAAGATAAAAAAATTTATTTTTTTTCAAATAAAAAAAAAATTGGTAAAATTAAATTTAGCCTCAAAGAATTAAAAATAAGCTTCTTGGAAGAAAATAATATTTTGAAATGTTTGGATAGTCTTAAAATTGGTAACTTTAGCATTGATAAAAAAACCTGCTCAGTTTATGAAGAAAGTTTAATTAATTATAAGTTTAAAATAATTGATTTTGAAGACCCTATTTATATTTTAAAATCTTTAAAAAATAAAACTGAAATTAGGAATATGATTAACTCCCATATAGAGGATGGTGTTGCTTTAACTAAATTTTTATATTGGATTAAAAATTACAAAACAAATAATCTTACTGAGAAAAAAGTTGAAAAAAAATTAGAAAATTTTAGAAAAAAGAATAAAAATTATTTGTATCCAAGTTTTGATACAATTGCCGGATCTGGACCAAATGGAGCAATTATTCATTATAGATCTAATAGATTTTCAAACAGAAAATTAAAAAAAAATGATTTACTGCTTCTTGACTCTGGTGGACAATATAAATGGGGTACTACAGATGTTACTAGGACAATTTGTTTTTCTATGATTTCTAAAAGGATTAAAAATATTTTTACAAGAGTTCTAAAAGGCCATATTGCGGTTGCTTTAACAGATATAAAAAAGGAAATTAATGGACATAATATTGATAAAATTGCTAGGAAAAGTCTAAATTCTATCGGTCTTGATTATCGTCACGGCACGGGTCATGGAGTTGGAGCATTTTTAAATGTCCATGAAGGGCCACAAGGCATATCTAAAAATAATTTTATAAAATTAAAAGAAGGAATGATTTTGAGCAATGAACCAGGTTTTTATAGGAAAGGCGAGTTTGGAATTAGAATTGAAAATTTAGTATTTATTAAAAGAATAAAATCCAAACTAATGTTTGAAAATTTGACAATGGCACCAATTGATACAGACTTAATTAATTATAAAATGCTCAATAAAAAAGAAAAAAAATATTTATTTAAATATCATTTTGATGTTTATAAAAATATTTCTCCGCATTTAAAAATAAATGAAAAAAAATGGTTAGCTAACTTAATCTAGTAGATTAAGCCATTCTTTTTGAGATAAAATTTTAATTCCCATTTCTTTGGCTTGCTCAACTTTTCTGTTTGTAGGTTTTTCACCAATAATTAAATATTTTAATTTTTTATTTATTGAACTTACTACAGAGCCTGAATTTTTTTCGATCAGTGATTTTGCTTCTGCTCTACTCATATTTGATAATTTTCCTGTAAACATAAAAGTATTATTCAAAAGTTTTCCTTTTTTATTTAATTCAAATTCTGAGATATTTAATATTGATGATAATTTTTTAATCACACTGAAATTTATAGTGTTATAAAAAAAATTTTTTAAAGATTTAATTTGTATCTCTCCAATTCCATCTATATTCGAAAATTCATCTAATTTATTATTAGTTACAAAACTAATAAAATTTTTAATAGACTTTGTATATTCTGCTAAAAGTTTTGCATTTTCAATGCCTATATGTCTAATCCCAATAGCATATAAAAATCTATCTAAAGAGATTTTTTTTGATTTATCTATTGAATATTTTAAGTTTGAGACAGAGAGATCTCCCCAGCCTTCTAAATTTAAGATTTTATTATAGTCTAAATTATAAATGTCCTGAGGGAACCTTATAAAATTCATATCCCAAAAATTTTCAACGACTTTTTTACCAAGACCATCGATATTCATTGCTTCTTTTGATATAAAATGTTTAATTTTTTCTATTGCAATTTTTTCACAATCAAACCCCTCGTTTGTGCATCTTCTAACAGCATCATATTTTTTCATTATTTTGTTGAATTCTTTAATTGTTTTAGAGCCACATGAGGGACATTTATTGGGAAATACAAATTTTTTAGATTTTTTATCTCTTTTCTTTAAATCAACTAATATAACATGCGGTATAACATCACCTGCTCTCTCTATTTTTACAGTATCATTTATTCTTATGTCTTTTCTAATAATTTCGTCTTCATTATGTAATGTTGCATTAGACACCACAACTCCTCCAATATTAACTGGTTCAATTCTTGCTACAGGGGTTAAGGCACCAGTTCTACCAATCTGAATATCGATGTCCTTTATTTTAGAATATGCGCTATTAGCTGCAAACTTATGGGCTATAGCCCACCTTGGAGAATTTGCAGTAAATCCTAATCTTTTTTGAAGATCAAGACTATTTACTTTATAAACAAGGCCATCAACATCATATTCTAAATCAGATCGCTCTTCCTCAAACTTTTTATGAAAATCAACTATATCATTTATATTTTTAAAAACTTTATTATGTTCATTTACTTTAAATCCCCATTTCTCTAATGATTTCAAAAAATCTGATTGTTTTTTTATTCTATCACTTTCAAAAAAACCAAAAGTATATGCAACAAATTTAAGTGGGATTTTTTTTGTTTCCTCTGGATCTTTTTGTCTTAATGTGCCAGATGCTGCATTTCTAGGATTAGCAAAGTTATTTTTTAACTTATTGAAATCACTTTTTTTAATAAAGACCTCTCCTCTTATATCGATATCTTTTGGAAAATCTCTGTTAATTATTTTTTGAGGTATATCTTTAATAGTTTTTAAATTTTCAGTAATTACTTCTCCTATCGATCCATCTCCTCTAGATGTTCCTAAAACTAAAATTCCATCTTTATAAGTTAGTGATGCTGAAATTCCATCGATTTTTGGTTCAACACTAAATTCAATTTTAATTTTTTCATTTAAGAAATTAAATATTTTTTTTTCAAAGTTTGTTATATCTTTGATATCAAAGGCATTTGATAAAGATAACATTTTTACTCTATGACTTGATTTAACGAAGTTTTTAGAGGGTGCAAATCCTATTGAATTTGAAGGTGAAAAAGTGCTGTTTAAATAAGGGAATTTTTTTTCTAATTGTAAAATTTCTTTTTTAATTTCATCGTACTCCTTGTCAGATATTTTAGGAGAACTTTTTTCAAAATATAATTTATTGTGCTTTTTAAGTTCATCAATTTTTTCTCTATAAAAATCTTTTATTTTGGATTCTTTCATCAATATTTATTATTGAAATAAATCTTTTAATCTTTTAAGTAAAGATTTCTGTTTTTTTAAATCTTTTATAATTTTAGGTTTTTCATAGTCATACTTCAAAATTTTATAAGATTTTTTATACCAATCGCTAGATTGGTAATTGTACCCAAGAACCATAGTATATTTTTTTGCCTCATCTATAAGCCCTAATTTATAATTTAGTTCTACAAGCCTATGCAATGCTTCCTCGATGAAAATAGTGGTGTCATAATCGCTTACAATAGTCTTATATCTATTCATCGCTGGTATCCATTTTTCTCTTTCCATATAATAATTTGCTAAGTACATTTCTTTCGCAGCGAGCACCTCATTAATTAATTCAAGTTTAAACTTTGCATCCTCAGCAAACTCTGTATTTGGGAAATTTTCAACCAATAAAGTAAAATACTCTCTAGATTTTATGATTTCACCTAAATCTTTTTTTTCATTTACTATTAAATTGTAATGGCAGATTGCAATCAAGTAATATGCATAATCAACATCTGGATGATTTTGGTATTTATCTAAAAATCTTTCTAACTCAAATATTGCATCAGTAAAGTAAAGTTGAGAATAATAACCATAGGCAGACATTAAGACAGATCTGGGAGCCCAAATAGATTGAGGATATAATAACTCTACTTCATTGAATTTTTTTGCAGCAAAGAAAATATCACCTTTGTTAAATTCTTTAACTCCTTCATTATATGCCTCTATCATCTGCATTTCTAGGTTATCTTCTTTAATTAATGAAATTTTTTCTTTTTTTTCAGAACAGGAGATTAAACTAATTACAATTATTGAATATAGTAAAAATACTCTAAATTTCATTTGAAAATTTTACCAGAATTTATTTTAAAATTCTAATTTTTATGCAATAGATTTTAAAAAATGGCGATTATTTAATAATGAGTGAGGTAAATTTTTTCCTTTAATCTCGATTAAAGAATAATTTTTATTATCACTAAATACTTTCCTTAATAATTTATTTGTTAGACTATGACCGCCATGCTTACAGTTAAGTGAACCAATTATTCTATAACCAGTTAAATATAAATCGCCCATACAGTCTAAAATTTTATGATTTACAAATTCGTTTTTATTTCTAAGTCCGCTATCATTAAGTATTTTGTTATCTTTAACTACAATCGCATTGTTAAGAGACCCGCCTTTTCCTAATCCAATTTTTTTTAGTTTCTCTATATCTTCATACAGACAAAAAGTTCTAGAATTAAAAATATCTTGTAGATTATCTTCAAAAACATTTATTTTATTTCTTTGAGTTTTAATAAACTGATTTTTATAGTTTATTTGAAATTCTATTTCTAAAGTCGTATTAGATTTTTTAATTGAGATATATTTATCTCCTTCTTCTAATTCGACATGATTGTTAATTTTTATCAATTTAATTGGGACATCACTTGCTGTAAGTCCTGTTTTTTTTAAAGCTTCAACAAAATCTTTAGCGGATCCATCAAGAATTGGGACTTCTTGAGCATCGAGTTCTACAATTGCATTATCTATTCCCAAACCAAGAAATGCTGCCATTAAATGTTCAATTGTAGATACCTTTACTCCAAACTGATTTGATATTGTTGTACAAAGCGTAGCATCACAAACGTTTTCAAAATTTGGAATAACAACATTATTTTTTTTTAAGTCTATTCTTTTAAAAATTATTCCAGAATTAGGAGAGGATGGTAAAATATTCATATTTACCCTTACTCCAGTGTGAATACCGACGCCTGAGAATGATACTTTATTGGTTATAGTTGATTGAGATAATAATGCCATTGGGCAAATATATAAAATGAAATAAAATTTTAATATTCAAGTAATATTACAAGAAAATACGACTATTTTGAAAACAGGTTAAAAAAAGTCTCAAAAAATCCTTGCTTTTTGGTCTTTTTTTTTGTTTTGGTAAGAAAACTCTCATCACTTTTATGGTATTTAAAACCTGCCTCACAAATATTCGAATCATGTTCGTAAAAAATATTTAAATTTGATAATAATTTATTAATACACAACTTATAATTATAAGATAACACCTTGGCTCCACCACCCATAATAACTAATTTTGGTTTTACATTTGGATTTGTATTTTTTATAAAACTGCTCTTTAATAAAACTAAATCTATAATTTCATCCATTCTTGCTCCGATTATCTGCTTTAACAAATCTATAGAAATATTTTTTTCTATAATTTCACTATATATATTATTTTTGGCTAGACTACTCTTATTAAAAGATAAGTTATTTTTATTGTTATTAAATTTTAATTTTAAATCTTCTGAATAGTTGTAATTTAAGTTTAAAACTTTAGAAATATCTTTAGTAATATCATTCCCACCTAAGGGTATTGAATTAAAAAACTCAAATTTATCATTATTGAAAATTAGACTACATGTTTTTTCATAACCAATATCTAAAAAAATAACATAATCTTTACTCTCTAATTTATTTTTATAACAAAAAGTTTTAACATAACTTGAGCAATAAAGATTAAGTATTTTAAGATTACTTCTTTTTAAAATATTTGATATTTTGCTTATCTTACTTTTATTCAAACAAATAAACTTTATTTCCAGTATTAAAGACTTAATTTTTATATCTTCAATTATATTCTTTAAAATTTTTTTATTATTAATAATAATATTATTTATTACAAGATGTATTATTTCGTCTTTAAAATTATTTTGTGAAACTAGATAATGAGCTTCTTCAATTAAGCTGTCATAAACTTTTTTTAATGATGTAGAATAATCAAAAGTTTTTTTAATAGATACATCTAAAGAATAAATTTTTGGAGAGTCATATAAAACGACAACGTTATCAATATGAGAAGACAAATATTTTTCGGCGTTCCTTATTAAAATATTTAATGATCTTTCTAAACCAGAATCTGCCAATCTATCTTCTATCTGTTGTTCTGAAGAATAAATATTTTTCGATGTATTATCAAATATACCTAATCTTAAGTTTTTGGATCCGATATCTATTATTGCTTCAAAATTACTCATTTTTGGTTGTCAATATAATTTGATCTTTTACTCTTAAGTCAATAATTTCAGTGTTTATTAAAATCTTATTTTCTAATAGTTTTTTGAAAATTTTTACTGAATCTTCGAAATTTTTAGAAGGAAGCATCAATGTTAAACCGCTAGAGAAGAATATATCCCATCTTTTATTCTTGTAAAAATAGTACTTATCAATTTTTCCTAAATCTAAATTACTATTTTTTAAAATATCCAACAAGTTTAAATAATCTTTAATTTGAAAATTTCCAAATACTGTTGGCATTTTATCTATATCAATGAGCTGATGAGAATTAATTAATTTCCCATTTTTGCCTATATAAAATTTTTCACCATTAATTAAAGTTTCTCCAAGTATAGGTGTTTTTGATAACTTTATATTAATTGAAGAAGGTATAATTTTATCTATATATATGTTTTCTAAAAAATTAAATTTGTTTAATTTTTCTAAAACTTTTTCTTTTTTTAATTTAAAGATATTAACATTTTTAAAATGATCTAATTCATTTTTTATTATTTTTTTTTCACTATTTGATAAACCTTTAATATTAATTTTTTTTAAGCTAAATTGATTTTGGTAACTTTCTATGAATTTAAAATTAAATATAGAGCTAAAAAAAATAAAAAAAATAAAATAGAGGTAAATTTTATATTTATTTATTGATTGAAGCATCTTTTATTATTTCCTCTATAAGTTGTAAAAAACTAATCTTATTGTATCGGGCAATTTCAGGAACTAAAGAAAGTGCGGTCATACCTGGTTGCGTATTTAGTTCTAATAAATAAAATTTATTATTATAAAACCTAAAATCTGACCTAGAAACACCTCTGCAATTAAGCAATTTATGTGCCTTCATGGCAATCGAATTAACGATATTAAAATTTTTAAAACTTATGTTTACTGGTATAATATGTTTTGTTTTAGCACTCTTACTATACTTAGCTTTATAATCATAAAATTTTCTTTTTGGCTTCAATTCTATTATACCTAATTTTTTTTTTCCCAGTATAGCTGCTTGAATTTCTCTTCCCGGTATATATTTTTCGATTAAAATTTCTTTAAATTTTTCTAGTCTCATCAAATTTTTGATAAAGTTTTTTTTGTGAGTAATATATACTCCAACGCTTGAACCTTCATTAATTGGCTTAAGAACAACAGGAAATTTTAATTTTTTGTCCACTTTTTTAATTGTTTTTTCCAAATTTATTTTTTGATTAAAACTAAATTTGATGTAAGGAGGCGTAAGAATATTATTTTTTATAAATATTTTTTTTGAAAGCTCTTTATCGATAGCAAGTGATGAAGAAATAACTCCAGAGTGAGTATATCTTACTTTTTCTGACTCTAAAATTGATTGAATATAACCATCTTCACCGTACCTACCGTGTAAAAGATTTAAAACTAAGTCTGGCTTAAATTTTCTAAGTTTTTTTATGAAATTTCCATCTGGTTCTGACAGTAAAATTTTATATTTTCTACTCTTTGTGAGCTCTTTTATAACACTTTTCGCCGTTATTAGGCTAATTTCTCTTTCATTAGAATATCCTCCTGCTAAAGTTAAAATTTTATTCATTATTCAACTAAAACAATTTCTAATTCTAATTTTATACCTGTATTATCCAGAACTTTATTTTTCACAAATCTAATTAATGACTTCATATCTGAAGATTTTGCATTCTTTCTATTCACAAAAAAATTCGCGTGCTTTTTTGAGATAAATGCATCTCCGTAACTAATTTCTTCGGGAACACTTGACTTTATTAATTCCCATACTTTTTTATCAGTATATTTTATTGGATTTTTAAAGGTACTTCCGCTAGTTTTTATTTTTGTGGGTTGGGCTAGTTCCTTTTTTTGCTTTAGCTCCTCCATGTATTTACTAATTTTTTGGCTATTATTTTCTTTACCTTTAAAAGTAGCACTCAAAAATATTAGATTTTTTGGTAATTCTATTGATCTATATTTAAATTCTATTTTTTTTGCAGGTATGCTCTTTACTATACCGTTAAAATCTATTAATTGGACAGAGACTAGGATGTCTTTAAATTCTCTATTAAAACAGCCAGAATTCATTCTAATACCGCCTCCGACAGACCCAGGAATACATGACATAAATTCTAAACCTGAAATATTATTATTTTTTGCAAACTCAGAAACTTTTTTTTGAGAAACTGCAGCTCCAGCAATTATTGTCTCTTTATCTAGTAAAGAAATATTAGAAAAATTTTTACCAAGTTTTATGACGGTTCCTTGATAGATATTATCATCAAATAACACATTTGAACCATTTCCTAAAACAAATATTTTACCGCGTAATGCATATAACTTAAGATATTCTATTAAACCTTTAAGAGAGTTTGGTTTAAATAAAATTTTAGTTTTTCCACCAATATTAAACCAATTTAAATTTTTAATACTCTTGTCAAATAGAATTTTTCCATCAAGTGATAACTCTATTTTTTTTATATCCTCTATTTCCATTAAAAAATACTTTTTAAGCCTCTCATCCAATTCGATATAGATCCTGCACCCATTCCTATATAAATTTTATTACCAAAAGCGCTCTGTTTAATAAATTTTTTTAATTGTATTTCATTTTCAACTTGAATTAATTTAATTTTAGAATTTTTAATTATTAACTTTGCAAATGAATTATAAGTGAAAGGAAGTTTTGCTTTTTCATTTGCAGTATAAATTGGGCATAATATAACTGTATCTGCTTTTTCAAAACATCTTGAAAATTCTTTTCTAAGATTAATTACTCTCGAAATTCTATGTGGTTGAAAAATACATATAATTTCCTTATTTTTATAAACGCTCCTAACACCATTTAAGACAGAGCTGATTTCTGTTGGGTGATGAGCATAATCATCATAAAAACTTACTTTTTTATAATCAAATAAATGTGTAAATCTTCGCTGCACTCCTTTAAAATTGAAAAGACCTAATTTTATAAATTTTTCAGGTAAGCCAATAGTAAATGCTAAAGCAACCGCAGCGGTAGCATTTGTTATGTTATGAAATCCTATCATAGGTAGTTTAATATTCTTAATTATTTTTTTTTTACTTGGTATATTTATTTTAATATCGAATATAGAAAGATTTGAATTCTGCTTAATATTTATTATTTGAAAATTTGAATTTTTTTCTTTTCCGTATGTATAAAAATTTTTATTTTTTACTTTTCTTAACACATTTTTGAGATTTACGTCGTCATTACATATAAAGCTTTTGCCAACAGAGGGTATTTTTTCGATAAATTTTATAAAACTTTTTTTAAGATTATTTATATTTTTATAAAAATCTAAATGTTCAGAGTCCAAGTTAGTAATAATTGAATAAGTAAAAGGTATTTTTAAAAAACTACCATCAGATTCATCAGACTCGGTTACACACCAGTTACTTCTTCCTAATTTTGCGGAGTTACCAATTGAATTTAATACACCGCCATTTACAATTGTTGGATCTAAATTACCCAAAGTAAATATATTAGATATTAATGAAGTTGTTGTGGTTTTTCCATGAGATCCAGTTATAACAACGTTTCTCATAAAGGATACTATGTGACCCAACATATCTCCTCTAGTATAAATTGGTAAATTTTTTTTGTTAGCTTCTAAGACTTCTGGGTTATTTTTTTTAATTGCCGAGGATGTTACTAAAATAGTTGTTTTTTTTATATTTTCTTTTTTATGGTTCAAAAATACTTTAATTTTTTTTTCACTTAATCTCTCTATATTTTTATTATAAGAAATATCACTTCCTTGAACTTTATATCCTAATCCTTTCATAATTAATGCTAACCCACTCATACCTATTCCACCTATTCCAACAAAATGAATTAGCTCATTTTTTCCTAAGTCAATTCTCATTTATTAATCCAGTTAATTTAGATTTATTATTTTCCCAGGTATTTTCTTTAGTAAGTTCTATTAGTTTTTTTTTTTTCGAAAAATATTCATCTTGATCTTTCAAAATTTTAGCCAACAAATTTAAAAAATTATTTTCGTTTATATCTTTCTGCATAATTAACCAACAACATTGATTATTTTCATAAAATTTTGCATTGTAATACTGATGATTATCTTTAGCATATGGAAAAGGAATTGCTACAAATGGAATATTCAAATAACTTAATTCTGCGATACTAGATGCACCAGAACGAGTAATAGCCAAATCACAAGTAACTGCCTTAATTAATAATTTCTCGTCGAAGTCAAATATTTCATGGTCTATAAGATTTTTTTGATATAAATCTTTAATATTATTTTTTGATTTTGTATTAATTACTTGCTGCAAAACTTTGATATTTTGAATTTTTGATAATTTAACAATTAAATTAGTGATATATTCGTCAAAAAACTTTGCCCCTTGGCTGCCTCCAATTATTAAAATTTTCTTTGGATCATCCAACACTTTTTTTTCATTTTTTTTGTATTGATAAATTTCTTTTCTGATTAGTGGTTTAATTAAATAAATTTTATTTAAAAATTTTCCAGAAATACCTTTCAAATTTTTGTCATAACAAATAATTTTTTTACTAAAATTTAAAGTAAATTTATTTGTTCTACCCAAAACAGAATTAGGTTCGAAAATATAAATTTTAATATTCAATAATTTAGAGGCTATACATAAAGGTAACGACATATATCCCCCAGTGCTAATTAGTGTATTAAAATTATTTGATCTAAGATATTTATAGGACCTAAATATTGAATAGGAAAATTTAATTAAATTATATGGAAATAGAAATAAATTAGAAAAAATATTTGGTACATCGATTAATGAGTAATTATATTTTTTATTGTTAATATATCTAGATCCTCTTAAGTCGGTTGCTATATGTATCTCAAACTCTTCTTTTAAAGCATCATATATACTTAGTGATGGAATCACATGTCCGCCAGAGCCTCCAGTTGCAATAAGTATTTTTTTCATAAAATTAATCTAATTTTCTTTTTGTTAAATTTAAAATTATACCTGAGATAATAGCTGTACTAATTATTGATGATCCGCCATAGCTTAAGAACGGAAGTGTCATACCTGTTGTTGGAAGTATTCTTATGTTAACACCTACATGTATAAAAGTTTGTAACAATATTAAAGAGATACAGCCAATCAAAATTAACTTGTAAGTATCTTCATTTATTAAATTTATTTTTTGTATAACTTTATAAGAGAAAATCAGATATAGGAATAAGATTCCAATGACAATAATTGCTCCAAACTCTTCTGATATAACTGATACTATATAATCTGTATGAGCTTCAGGAACTCTTGAATTCAGAGTTCCTTCCCCAATACCTTTGCCAAAAAAACCTCCGTTTATAATTGCGTCACTCGCTTTTTCTGCTTGAT
>MDTE01144510.1_pt1 | contig 13099 bp, 10 predicted proteins | sample 811231 | NCBI WGS metagenome assembly MDTE01 (sample SAMN05326651, study PRJNA326480) | marine metagenome | isolation source: seawater | place: Indian Ocean: Red Sea | collected 2010
CGGGGATTTCCGCGGAAAGCGGCATCGATACCTTCCGCGATGCCGGCGGGCTGTGGGAACAGCACCGGGTGGAGGACGTCGCCACGCCCGAAGGCTTCGCGCGCGATCCCGAGCTGGTCCTGCGTTTCTACGACATGCGGCGCGAGGCGATCCAGACCAAGCAGCCCAATGCCGCGCACGATGCGCTGGCGCGGCTGGACGCGAACTGGGACGGCGAGCTGCTGATCGTTACGCAGAATGTCGACGATCTGCACGAACGCGCTGGCGCGGGGCGCGTGCTCCACATGCACGGGACGCATCTCAACGCCTGGTGCACAGCCTGCGACGTGCGCACGCCGTGGACCGGGCCGCTGATCGATCGCCCGGCCTGCCCGGCCTGCGATGCACGCAGCCTGCGCCCCGATGTCGTCTGGTTCGGCGAGATGCCCTATGAAATGGGGCGGATATATTCGGCGCTGCGGCGGGCGGACCTGTTCGTGTCGATCGGCACGTCGGGCGCGGTCTATCCCGCGGCCGGTTTCGTCGAGGAAGCGCGCCAGCGGCGCGTCCGCACGCTCGAGCTCAACCTCGAAGCAAGCCAGGGTTCGCGCTGGTTCCACGAAACCCGCCAGGGGCCGGCAACCAAGGTGGTGCCGCAATGGGTCGACGAGGTGCTAGGCGGCTGATCCGCAGCCGGTGCAGGCCGGGTCCTTCGCAATGGTGAAATTGCGCATGCCGGGCTTGAGCCCGTCGAGCAAATGGACCCGCCCCCAATCGGTTGCGCCGAATGCGCTGACGCCGTCGAGCAGGGTGCGCACTGCCTGCAGCGCGGCGAATGTCGCCACCCAGCCGGCCATGGCGCCCAGCATGCCGTCCTCGGCGCAGCTGTCGCAATCTTCCGCATCGAACGCATCGCCGACGAAGCAGCGATAACAGGCCTCGCCCGGCAAGTGCCCGGCAAAGGCGCCGACCTGCCCCTGAAAGCGGCCGACCGCCGCGGACAGCAGCGGGACGCGTTCGGCGACGCAGGCGTCGGATACCGCCAGCCGGGTGGCGAAATTGTCGGTCCCGTCGAGAATCAGGTCGGCATCGACCACCAGTTCATGGGCATTGTCGCGCGTGATCCGGCGGTCGCTGATCGTCACGTCGAGTTCGGGATCGAAGCCGGTCACCCAGCGCTTGGCGATGACCGCCTTGCCATGGCCGACATCGCGCGCATTGAACAATGTCTGGCGTTGCAGGTTCGACGCCTCCACCCGGTCGTCGTCGACCAGCGTGAGTTTCCCGATTCCCGCCCCGGCGAGATATTGGAGCGCGGGCGAACCGATCCCGCCGAGGCCCACCAGTACGAGGTGCTTGCCGGTCAGCGCGACCTGCCCCGCGCCGCCGATTTCGGGCAGCACGATGTGGCGGGCAAAGCGGTCGAGGCGCTCGGGCGACAGGCTCATGCGTCGTCGCCGGGCTGGGGGCGGCGTTCGGCGCGAAAGCCGTGCATGCCGTGCCACCATTGCAGCGCGATCACTGCACCCTTCGCGGGTTGCAGCGTGAGCAGCATGAAGGCCACCGCCAGCGGCAGGATGATCGCGAGGATCGCCGTGCTCGACAGCGCAAAATCGCTTGCCAGCACGATCAGCACCGGCGCCAGCAAGTGCCCGGTCACGAAGATGGAGATGTAGGCGGGGAAATCGTCCGCCCGCTGGCCCGATATATCGAGCGTACAGGCGGGGCAGGTGTCATAAGGCTTGAGCCAGCGCCGGAACAGCCGCGCCTCGCCGCAGCGCGGGCAGCGGCAGCGCGCCCCGCGCAGCAGCGCCGCGCCGAAGGAATGCGGCAGGTCGATGCCTGCTGGCTGCGCAGTGGGGGCGGGATCGGGCATGAAGGCTCTTTGACGCGTCGCGGCTTGCCTGTCGACAGGTCTGTGGACAGACCTGTCGATCAGCTGTGCTCCGGTTGAGGACGGCGCTGCCGGGCAGCGGGGGCGTCAGCTTTCCAGCTGGCGCAGCAGGCTGCGCACATCGCCGTCCATATCGGCATCGCGCTGGCGCAGGTCTTCGATCAGCCGCACTGCGTGGATCACGGTCGAATGGTCGCGTCCGCCGAACTTGCGTCCGATTTCCGGATAGCTGCGCGGGGTGAGCACCTTCGACAGATACATCGCCACCTGCCGCGGTCGGACCACGGCGCGCGCGCGGCGCTTGCTGCTCATCTCGCTGCGGTCGATGCGGTAGAACTGGCACACGGTGCGCTGGATCTCGTCGATCGTGATCCGCCGGCGATTGGCCGACAGGATATCGGTCAGCTGCTCTTCGGCCAGCTGGAGCGAGACTTCCTGCCCGGTGAGCTGGGCGTAGGCGATCAGCTTGTTGAGCCCGCCGACCAGTTCGCGGATATTGCGCGTGATCGTCCCCGCGAGGAAGTCGAGCACGTCGGCAGGGACCTCGAGCGGCGCGAAGCGCGTCAGCTTGGAGGTCAGGATCTTCTTGCGCAGCTCGATATCGGCGGCCTGGATGTCGGCGACCAGACCCATCGACAGCCGGCTCAGCAGCCGCGGTTCGACCCCGTCCAGCGCCTGCGGGGCGCGGTCGGCGGCGAACACCAGCCGCTTGCCTTCGGCGAGCAGCGCATCGATCGTGTAGAGCAGTTCTTCCTGCGCGCTGGCCTTGCCGATGATGAACTGGATGTCGTCCACCAGCAACAGGTCGAAGCTGCGCAGGCGCGCCTTGAATTCGAGCATCTGGTTGGCCTTCAGCGCCTGGACGAATTCGACCATGAAGCGCTCGGCGCTGCAGTAGAAGATACGGCTGCGCGGATGCGCCTGCAGGAACGCGTGGCCGGTGGCGTGCAGCAGGTGCGTCTTGCCCTGACCGGTGGCGGCCTTGAGGTAGAGCGGGCTGAACTGCGGCTTCTCGGTCGCGCCCATGCGCTGCGCGGCATTGAACGCCAGCACATTGGCTTCGCCGGTGATAAAGGCGGCAAAGGTGAGGCTCGGGTCGAGGCCGACCGAGCTGGTGAAACCGGTGTCGCCCAGCGTGTCGGCGCCGATCGCCATCATCGAGGTGTCGAGCCCGTCATTGGCCGGACGGCGGCCGTCAGAATGCAGCCGCAAATCCGTTACCTGGCGGCGTCCGGGATGGACCTGGATGCGGACGTCGCGCACTTCGCTGCGCGCGATCTTCCATGCCAGGCCGAGGCGGTCGGCAAAGCGGTCCTTGACCCAGTTGGCGCTGAATTCGGTGGGCAGGAAGAGGTCGAGCGTGCCGGTTTCCTTTTCGATCCCGCCCACCTGGATCGGCTTGATCCACTGGCTGTGCAGCTGGTGGCCCAGGTCCTTGCGCAGGCCCTGGCTGATGTCGGCCCAATCGGCGGCAAGGTTTACGGCTTCCTGGTCTGCCATGAAATCGTCCTGTGCCTTCTGCGCGCCGATGTCCGATGTCTTTCGCATACTACTTATCACCCCCGGTCGGCTGACCCGCCGCCTGTTTGTTGTTCTTACATCGGCAAGGCCGGGCACAGCACAGTCCCGCTCCGGAATCGGTTCATCCGGAGGTCGCCCTCGCACATCGATCATTTAAAAGCCGGAGCTGTCCCGCCCCCGACTGAGAGCCTTGGTGTAGGTCGCTCTCCGGATGAGTCGCAAGGGGGATAACTGTAAAAAACACGAAATATACTTGTTGACTCAAGTGGACCCCGCAGAGGCCCGTTCAAGTCGATGAATCTACTACGATAAGCCCGAAATGGCAGTGCGAATCGCGGGATTCCCAAGGGTTATGTTACGGCGTCATTACAGGCCGGTATCGGAATGAAACTGGAATACGACAAAAGGGCCGCCGGTACACCGGCGGCCCCTTCGAATGACTCGCTTGCAGCCGGCTGCGAAAGCCGGCGGCCGGAGATCAGAGCGCGGAAACGCGCTTGCTCAGACGGCTCATCTTGCGCGACGCCGTGTTCTTGTGAAGCACGCCGCGGGCAACACCGCGCGCCAGTTCCGGCTGGGCGTTGCGGAGCGCGGTCTGCGCGCTGTCCTTGTCGCCGCCTTCGATCGCGGTTTCCACCTTCTTGAGGAAGTTGCGGATGCGGCTCATGCGGGCACCGTTGATTTCGGCGCGCTTTTCGTTGCGACGGATGCGCTTTTTGGCTTGCGGCGTATTGGCCATGTCTGTCCTCGTCAGGCCGCACGGCATGCGCGGCGGAAAATCTCTGTATTGCGTACGGAAAGGCGGCACGGGCCGCCGGAAAGCGGCGCACTTAGCGGCGCCCCTGCGAATCGTCAAGCAAATCGTCGACCATTCGCGGAACCGCGTGCATCGGCTCCGGTTGGCCCTATATGGGATACCTCACTCGAAAGGACAAGGCATTGCCCGACCAGCAAGAACTCACCGATGCCGAATGGCGGGAGAAACTGAGCCCCGAACAATACCAGGTGCTGCGCCAGGCAGGCACCGAACGCGCCTTCACCGGCAAGTACGACAAGCATTACGATGAAGGCGAATATTACTGCGCCGGATGCGGACAGAAGCTGTTCGAAAGCGACGACAAGTACAACAGCGGCTGCGGCTGGCCCGCCTTTACTGCCCCGGCCGAGGGCGAGGCGGTGAACGAGCACCGCGATACCTCGCATGGCATGGTGCGAACCGAAGTCACCTGCGCCAATTGCGGCGGGCACCTCGGCCATGTCTTCCCCGACGGTCCGCGCGATCGCGGGGGCATGCGCTATTGCATCAATTCCGCCGCGCTCGATTTCGAGCCCGAGGATTAAGCGCCGCCGCCTGCCGTTCACATGCGGTTAGCTCTCGCCATGCGAGATTGCGGCAATTACAGGGCGGACAGCAACAAGGGTGCCAGCGTAAGCAATGAATAACCGACGCAGTGGTCGCCAGCGGACGCGACGCCAGAAACGCGGCTCCGCAGCGGGCGGCACACCGCCGGGCCGGCTGCGGACATGGGGCCGCCGGCTGGCGATCTGGGGCGCCGCGCTGGCCTTGTTGTTGGTGCTGTTCGTCAGTCTGGCAGTGGCCTTTTCGGTCCGCTCGATGCCCAGCTATTACCAGCTCAAGGCGACGCAGACCGCGCAGACCATCGTCGTGCGCGCGCGTGACGGGACCGAGATCGTCGAGCTGGGCCCCAGCTTCGGCAAGTGGCTGACCGCGGACGAGATCCCGCAGGTGATGAAGGATGCGATGATCTCGGTCGAGGATCGCCGCTATTATTCGCATTTCGGCATCGATCCGGTACGCACGGGCGGCGCGATCATCGAGGGGCTGACCGGATCGCGTGCGCGCGTGGGCGGTACCTCGACCATCAGCCAGCAGCTGGCGCGCAACGTCTTCCTCAACAACAACCGGTCGCTCGACCGCAAGCTGCGCGAGGCGATCCTCGCCATGGCGCTCGAGTGGAAGTTCTCGAAGGAGCAGATCCTCGAGCTCTATCTCAACAAGGTCTATTTCGGCGGCGGCGCCTATGGCATCGATTCGGCCAGCCGCAAGTTCTTCAGCCATCCCGCAACCGAGCTCTCGGTCGCCGAGGCGGCGATCATCGCCGGGCTGGTCAAGGCGCCCAGCCGCTATTCGCCTACTGCCGATGTCGATGCCGCTGTCGGCCGCGCCAGCGTGGTGCTGCGGCTGATGAAGGAACAGGGGCGCATTTCGCCCGACGTCACCGTCGATCCCAGCGCAGTGCGGCTGAAGGAAGAGGCCGGGCAGAACTCGGTGCGCTATTTCACCGACTGGGCGCTGCCGCAGCTCGACATGCTGCTGCCCGAAACCTTCGAGCCGATCGAGGTGTGGACCACGCTCGACGTCGGAATGCAGCGTGCGGCGACGGCCTCGATCAAGGCGAACACGCCCGATGGGGCGCAGGGCGCGCTGGTCAGCATGGACCGCGACGGCGCTGTGCTCGCGCTGGTGGGCGGCACCGATTACGTCCAGACCAATTACAACCGCGCCACCGATGCGCTGCGACAGCCGGGTTCGTCATGGAAACTGTTCGTCTATCTCGCCGCGCTCGAAGCGGGCTACACGCCCGACGACCGCGTGGTCGACACGGCAGTGACGATCGACGGCTGGAGCCCGCGCAATTCGAGCGGGCGCAATGTCGGCGAAATCGACCTGCGCACCGCCTTCGCCTATTCGATCAACACGGTCGCGGCGCAGCTCGGCAATGAGGTCGGCTTCACCTCGGTCGCCTCGATGGCGCGGCGCTTCGGGATCACCACCGAAATCAACACCTATCCGGCCATGGTGCTGGGCTCGAACGAGGTCCGGCTGATCGACATGACGCGGGCCTTTGCCGCGGTGTCAGCGCGGGGCGAATCGGTCGAACCCTATGGCATTCTCAAGGTCGAGACCGCCGATGGCGAATTGCTCTACCAGCATGAAAAGCCGCGCAGCTCGCAGCTGGTGCCCGACTACGTGGCCGCGGGGATCACCGATTTGCTGCAGACCGCCGTCGCGACCGGGACCGGGCGCGCGGCGCAGATCGGGCGTCCGGTTGCGGGCAAGACCGGGACCACCAGCTCGAACAAGGACGGCTATTTCGTCGGCTTTTCCTCGGGCGTGACCACCGGCGTGTGGATGGGCCGCGACGACAACACCCGCGTCGGCGGCCTGCAGGGCGGCACCGCCCCGGCGCGCGCCTTTGCCGCCTACATGCGCTACGCGGTCAAGGATCGCCCGGTCGAGGAATTCGACACCGATCTGCAATTGCCCGAATGGCAGCTGGAGCCCGACGATGAATACATGTTCGGCGATCCGGAAGATTACTATTTCATCGACGAGCAGGGGAACCTGATCGAACCGGGCACTGCGGACACGCCGCGCAACGACCCCTTCGCGCAGGACTTCGACCGCACGCTCGGCCCCGAGCGGCCGAACCCGTCGAACACCTCTCAGCCCGGGCCCGGGCCGCGGCCGCCCCAGCAACCGCCGCGCGGCGCCGACGGCGCTCCGCAGGCGATCGGCGACGATTTCCTCGAGGAAGCCACCGGGGCAAGCGGAAGCAATCGCTCGCCGCCTGCGCAGCGGCAGATAAACTAGGCTAGGCGAGCAACAGAAAGGGCGGCTCTCCCCATCGGAAGAGCCGCCCTGCTGTCGTCTGGTCCGGGCCGGGTGGCTAGCGCAGCCGCACCGCCACATAGGCCGCCGGCTGGCCGCGGCGCTGGACGCGCAGCAGCACGGCTTCGCGGTCTTCGCTTTCCGCCGTCCGGATAATGCTTTCCAGATCGTCGAGCGAGCGCACCTGGCGATAATTGGCCGTCAGGATGATGTCGCCGCGCTGCAGGCGCTTGCGTGCCGCATCCGAATTGGGATCGACGCGTGCGACGACAAGGCCTTCCGTATCCGCGCCAGCACCCAGCTGGCGCGCGATCTGGGCGGTCAGCGGCAGGACCTGGAGCCCCAGCCGTTCCTCGATCACGGCATTCTCGCCCGGCTCCATCGGGTCCTCGTCCTCGATGTCGGGGTTGAACTGCTGCTGCTGGCGCAGTTCCTCCTCGCTCGGACGTTTACCCACCGTCAGCGTGACGCGGCGGGTTTCGCCGTCGCGGACCAGTTCGACCGGAATGGTGGTGCCCGGTGCGATGTTGGCCACGAGGAAGGACAGGGTCTGGTCGGGCGTGACTTCCTGCCCGTCGATCTTGGTTACGATATCACCGGGGCGGATGCCCGCCTGCTCGGCGGCTTCGCCGGGCTGGACGCCCTGGATGAATTCGCCCCGGTTCTGCGGGATGCCGAGCGAATCGGCCAGGTCGTCGTCGACCGGCTGGATCGATACGCCGAGATAGCCGCGCTCGATTTCCACCCCGTCGCGCAGCTTCTGCACGATCGGCGCGGCGATTTCGGCGGGAATGGCGAAACCGATCCCCACGCTCCCGCCCGAAGGCGAGAAGATCGCGTTGTTGATGCCGATCACATTGCCCTGCATGTCGAACAGCGGGCCGCCCGAATTGCCGCGGTTGATCGCGGTATCGGTCTGGATGTAGCGGTCATAGGCACCGCCCTGGCCGGTGTTGCGATAGACCGCCGAGACGATGCCCGAGGTGACCGTGCCGCCAAGGCCGAAGGGGTTGCCGATCGCGATCACCCAGTCGCCGGGACGGGACTGGGTCGAATCGCCGAACTCGACGAAGGGGAAGGGCTCGCGCCGGCTGATCTTGAGCACTGCGAGATCGCTCTGCGCATCGGTGCCGACCAGTTCGGCATTGTATTCGGTGCCGTCGGGCATGGTGACGGTGATCTCTTCCACCGTGCCGCGCCCGTTGGGGCTCACCACGTGGTTGTTGGTCACGACATAGCCATCGGCCGAAATGACGAAGCCCGAACCCAGCGACTGGCCTTCGCGGTACTGCGGTTCGCGCTGCTGCCCGCCGCGGCGGTTGAACAGGCCTTCGAAGGGCGTGCCCGCGAAAGGATTGCCATTGTTGCCCGATACCTCGATCCGCTGGCGGGTCGAGATGTTGACCACCGCAGGCTGCAATTGCGCGGTGAGATCGGCGAAGCTTTCGGGAGCGCCCGCACGGGGCACCACGCGCGCCATCTGGCTGTCGTCGTTCTGGGCGACCTGGGCACCCGCCGGATAGCCGGTCGCGAGCGAAATGGCAGCGCCGCCTACCAGCAGCGCACTCGTTACGGAATATGCATATCGCACTGGCTTCACGTCCTTTTCGTCCTCTTCTCTACTGTGCGGGCCCCGCGGTCGGCAGATCGCTGACCAAGCGGGAACCACGCGTTCCGGCGGGTGAATGTCGGGCCCGCCGGTGAATGCCGATTGAACGGTGCCGGCGCCGTTCGACGAACCGTCAACGCCGCCCGCGGAACTGCCGCAGATATTCATTGTCCGGCGACAGGATGATGCTGCTCTCCGACGGGTTGTCGTCGTTCGAGAAGGTCGCGTCGTAGCTCTGCATCGCGCGGTAGAAATCGTAGAACTCGGCATCCTTGCCGAAGGCCTCGGCATAGATCCGTGCGCTTTCGGCATCGGCTTCGGCGCGGATGATGCGCGCGTCGCGGCTGCCGCCGGCGCGGATCGTGCGGGCTTCGCGTTCGCGGTCCGATTCCATCCGGCGGAAAGCCGATTGCAGCGGCGCTTCGGGAAGGTCGGTGCGCATGATCTTCACATCGACCACCTCGGCCCCGTACTGCCGCGCCTGACGATCGAGATTGGTACGGACATTGGCCAGCGCGCTGCCGCGTTCGGCGGTCAGCATGGCCTGGAAGGTCCGGCGGCCGAGTTCCTGGCGCAGCACCGAGTTAAGGATCGGCTCGAGCGCGTTGCGCACGCCATCGGTCGAACCGGCGCGTTCGACCATGCGCACCGGATCGGTGATCCGGAAGCGGGCATAGGCGTTGACGAGCAGGCGCTGCTGGTCGGCCGAGAGGACTTCCTCGTCGGTCATTTCGAGATCGAGCAGGCGCTTCTCGATGCGGTTGACGCTGTCGATGAAGGGCACGCGGAAATACAGGCCGGCGTCGGTTTCGCCGCCGGGCGTGTTGACCGTGCCGACCGGTTCACCCGTGCGGATGATCACGACCTGGTCTTCTTCGGGCACCACATAGGCGCTCATCATGAAACCGATCACCAGCACTGCCAGCGCGATGACCGTGTTGCGGTGATCCTGCAGGAAATTGCTCATGTTACTGACCCTCCGGTGCGGTCACGGTGGTGACGGGCTGCTGCGACCGGCGGCGGATTTCCGGCAACGGTAGGTAGGGTGTGACATTGTCGGTCTCGACAATCGTCTTGTCGGTCTGGCTCAGCACGCGCTCCATCGTTTCGTAATACAGTCGCTGACGGGTCACTTCGGGGGCGAGGCGGTACTGGGCATAGACCTTGTCGAAGGCCTCGGCCTCACCTTCGGCCTGCGCGAGGACCTGCTGGGCATAGCCCTGCGCCTGGTTGCGCGCCGCATCGGCGTTCTGTTCCGCGACCTGCACGTCGCGGAAGGCATCCACCACCTGCGCGGGCGGATCGGCCTTCTCGATTTCGACACCGAGCACCCGCACCCCGGCCTGGTAGCCGTCGAGCGTGCGCTGCATGCGTTCGCGCACGTCCATCTCGATGGCCGCACGCCCCTGGCCCGAGAAGGTCTCGTCGAGCTGGGTTTCGGCGACCGCGGCGCGCATGGCGGCCTCGGCAGCCTCGTTCACGGTTTCTATCGGGTCGACCACGCGGAATTTGTAATTCGCCAGATCCTTGATGTTCCAGCGCACGATATAGCTGAGGTCGACCAGGTTCTGGTCGCCCGTCAGGATCAGCTTGGCCTGGTTGTTGTTGCCCGGGATCCGCACCGACCGCACGCCTTCGACGTCTTCCACATCGACCGTCTCGATCGGGAAGGGGGCGGAGAAATTGAGGCCCGGTTCCATCTTGCGGGTGTAATTGCCCAGCGTCTTGACCACGCCTTCTTCCTGCGGTGCCACCAGATGCACGCTGGTTGCCAGCAGGCCGACGCCCACGATCGCCACCACGGCGAGCGGGAACCAGCTCTTGCCGCCGGGACGCTGGGGAAAGCGGAAATTGGGGCCGCCGGGCCCGCCGCCGCCACCCGAGCGGCGCGGGCCTTCGGGGCCGCGGCTCTTGAAGATGTCTTCGATATTGGGCGCGCGCCGGCCATCGTCGCTGGTGCCGCCGGGTGGCAGCCACGGGTTGCGCGGGCCCTTCGGCTTGTCGCCGCCGCCCTGCGATCCGCCGGGCGTGTCGCCCGTGCCGCCATCATCCGATCCACCGCCCCAAGGGCTTTTCTTGCCCGCCATCGCGAGGGAAATCCTCTGTCCGAACCCGTCAAAAATTCTCATGCTGTTCCTTATAGGTGCGGTTCGGCGGAAAAACAGGGGTTGCCGCGCGCTTTTCGATGCTACAGCAGCCGCGCCCATGAGTTCGACCGATCCCAAAGCGCTGCTTCCCGACAGCCTTGCCGCCCGTGTTTCGACGCTGACCATCAAGGAAGGCAGGGCCATCGCCATCGTCGATGCCGCGGGCCTGGGCCAGCAGGAGCGCGACGATATCGAACGCGCGATCACCGATATCCTCGGCCAGCGCGAAGAGGTTTCCGAAACCCGCGTCGTGATGACCGCCGAACGCACGCAGCGGCGGATCATTGCGGTGGGCAGCGGCAAGGGCGGCGTCGGCAAATCGACGCTGACCGCCAATCTGGCGATTGCGCTGGCACGGCGCGGGCGCAAGGTCGGGCTGGTCGATGCCGATATCTACGGCCCTTCGCAGCCGGTCATCCTGGGCAATCAGGGTTCGAAGCCGGTGGCCCGCGACAAGAAACTGGAGCCTGTCGACAGCCCGGTGGGGATCCCCGTGCTGTCGATGGGCCATCTGGTCGAACCGGGGCGCGCGCTGGCCTGGCGCGGCCCGATGGCGGGCAATGCGCTGGCGCAGCTGATCGATGCGCATTGGGGCGATGTCGATACGCTGCTGGTCGACCTGCCGCCGGGTACGGGCGATGTGCAGCTGACCATGCTGCAGCGCTACAAGCCGATGGGCGCAGTGCTCGTCTCCACCCCGCAGGACCTTGCCCTGATCGATGCCGCCCGCGCGGGGCAGCTGTTCGACCAGGCGGAGGTGCCGGTGATCGGACTGGTCGAGAACATGGCGGGCTATGCCTGCCCGCATTGCGGCGAGGTGTCCGACCCGTTCGGCAGGGGCGGGGTCGAAACCGCGGCCGGGCGGCTTGACCTGCCGTTCCTCGGGCGCATCCCGCTCGACCTCGCCATTCGCGAAGGCAGCGACCGCGGCCAGCCGCCCGCTTGCGGCGAAGATGCGCTCGCAGCGCCGTTTCACGATATCGCCGCCAAGGTCGACGCGTGGATCCGCGCGCAGGGCTAGCCGCGCTGCCGGTTTCGCGGCGGCAGCTGCTGGCCGGGGCCGCAGTCGGCGGCGGGCTGGCGGTCGGCTGGTGGCTGTGGCCGCGCCGCTATTCCAGCCCGCTGGTCCCCGGACCGAACGAACACGGCTTCGGCGGTTGGCTCACCATTGCCGAAGACGGCGTGGTCACCGTGGCCCTGCCGCAGCTCGAGATGGGGCAGGGCGTGACCACCGTGCTGGCGCAGGTCGTGGCAGTCGAACTGGGTGCCGACTGGCGGCAGGTCGCGATCGAACCGGCACCGCCTGCAGGCCTGTTCGCCAACACTGCGCTCGCCGCGAAATGGGCGCCGCTGTGGTCGCGTCTGCCCGGCCTGGCCGATGATCCCGATGGCCTGCTGGCCGAACGCTTTGCGCGGAGCAACGCCTTCTGCGCCACGGCCGAAGGCCTTTCGCTCGCAGCCTATGAACAGCCGCTGCGCGCGGCCGCCGCGGCGGCCCGCGCGCTGCTCGCCATGGCGGCGGCAGAACGCTGGGGGGTGGGCTGGGAAGAATGCGAAGTCGCAGCGGGTCTCGTGCGCCACGGCGAACAGGAACTGGGCTTCGGCGAACTGGCCGCGCAGGCTGCCACGTTCGACCCGCCCGATCCGCCGCCGCTGCGGGTCGAACCTGCGAGCGAGGATCCGTCCCCGGCGGAGGCCGAATTGGCGCCCGCCTTCCCGCGGCTCGACCTGCCCGCCAAGGTCGACGGCAGCTTCCTGTTCGCCGGCGATATCCGCTTGCCGGGCATGGTCTACGCCTCGATCCGGCACGGGCCGCTGGGGAAGGCCGAACTGACCGCCTTTGACAAGGAAGCGGTGGCCGGCCTCAAGGGGCTGGTGGGGGTGGTGAAGTCCAAACGCTATCTCGCGGCAGTGGCCGAAAGCTGGTGGATTGCCGACCGCGCGCTTGCGGCGATGCGGCCGGTCTTCGCCGGGCCCGCGGCCGTCGAGAGCGCGGGTGCACTGCGCGCGCTCGATACCGCGCTGGCGGAGGGCGAGGGCGAGCGCATCGTGACAGAAGGGGATCCGGACGGCGCTCTCGCACGGCCCGATTATGCGCAGGATTATTCCGTCGCCCCGGCAGTCCACGCCGCGATCGAGACCGCCAGCGCGACGGCGCGCTTCGACGGCGGCAAGCTGGAATTGTGGATCGCCGCGCAGGCGGGTGAACTGACGCGCCGCGCGGCGGCCAAGGCAATCGGCATCTCGCCGCAGGACGTGGTGCTCTATCCCACTGCGGCGGGGGGCAGTTTCGACGCGCGGCTCGAACGGCGGCA
>MDTE01116561.1_pt1 | contig 13096 bp, 15 predicted proteins | sample 811231 | NCBI WGS metagenome assembly MDTE01 (sample SAMN05326651, study PRJNA326480) | marine metagenome | isolation source: seawater | place: Indian Ocean: Red Sea | collected 2010
TGGAATTCTATCGTGATACGATGGAATCATTGGCTGGCCAAGGGGTAGTGGCAATTTTCCCCCAATATGTTTCAGATGTTGACTTATCATCTGTTCCAGATGATTTTGAGTTGACATATCTCTTAGGTGGCTCTGACCACCCTCAGCATGAGCCACGTTTTAACATGGCAATGCTTGGTGTTGATGCTGCTTTAGATTTCATAGCTAATGATTCCTCCCTTCAAGGTGATATAGGTGGAGCGACTATAGATACGAATCATTTGTGGATCGGTGGTCACAGTATGGGTGTTGGATCTCTGTTTTATGTATTGGACGTAGGTCTGCAACGTGGATGGGGTTCAGAATCTTTGGTAATTAATCTTGAAGCACCATGGGTTCATGCTATTCAGCCGGATTTGGATGGAAACATGTCACTATTACCAGACCATGCATTAATTCATGTTGTAGAGTATGAGGGTGAAATTGTTGTCGATAAGTGCATAGGTAGGTGGCAACATGCTAGACTACATGCTCGTGATGGTTCAAATTCCCTTCCTTCTGAACAGGTTCTCTTCCTTCAGGTGCCATCAGATTATAGGGGGTTCCCGCGTTTAATTGCTTCACATTATTTGCCTGCAGCAGTTGTTAGGGAATCTCTATCCGATCAATCTTATTATCCTAGAATTGAGGCACAGGCCGATTTCATTGCATCTTCAGCAATTGGCGATAATGCTTCAGCGACATCGGCAAAAATGTGGTTCATGGAACCTGGAGAAATGACAGATTTAGGAAAATGGTCTAATGGAGAAGAAGTAAATCCAATAAAAATTGTTGAATCACCACTTGAATTACCTCAAGAAAATAATAATTCTTGCCCAATAGCCTAAACCAAAGGTAACCTGTAATGTTGAGGTTTAGCAATTCCCAAGTCTTCTGGAAATTTTCTAGTGGCAATTGGGAGAGTCACAGGAATAATTTCTTTACCAATCAAAGCAACTCTACTTTCTGATCTATCTGCTAAAACCTCACGACCAACCAATGGGGCTAGTTTGTGTGAGAAATCCATAATATCATCATGTGAAGGCATATCATCAATGATATGGTTGTTCTGAGAATGCCCTACGTGGACATAGCCCTTTGCCTCTATGAAATTAGGGTCAGCAATATTGTCTAGTTTAGCGTAGTCCTCATGGTACCCCAAGGAATGATTTTTGATGAGCGTATGCCTGCAAACAGTTCTTGTTTCTAGGGAAGGAAGTAACTCCAAAGTCTCCATTAATTTCTCCCAAGTAAATGAGTTAAATTTTGGTTTACATAATCGATTGAATAACTCCTTGTTAGGTGCATCTACACTAATGTATAATTGGGTTGGTAATGGATCAAGTTCAGCGATCACCTTGGGTAGGCTGCCATTAGTCACAAGAAATGTAGAGACACCATGTTGGTGACATATTTCCATAAACTCTCCAAGCCTAGAATATAGTGTAGGTTCACCATTTAGAGAAATTGCAACGTGTTTGGGATTCTGAGATTCTTCCCACTTCTCAAATGGCACATCTTTGTGTCCTTTGAATCCTGTAAGTAGCCTGCGATGAGCGCGAACACTTTCGTAGAATAATTGCTCAGGGTCATCATCAATCTTGTTTAGTGTCTCGGAATGTGGTTCTCTCCAACAGTAAGAGCATGCTAAATTACATGTGTCCACATTTGGGGCCATTTGCATACAAGCTGCAGAGCCAATTCCATAGAAGGTACCTTTGTAGCAAGACCGATCATTTTTCAAATTCTCTTTAGTCCAATGGCAAACCTTGACGCCACCATGTTCTCCAACTAAATGATACGACTGTTTTGCGAGTTTAGCCGCTATATGCGGTTCAATTTTTGTTTTTTGTGTCTGCATTTACTCGCCTCCGACAGCACATTCCTACAGCGAGGCAGTGTCAGGTAACTATCGGAGTGACTACTTATTATTCAATTCAACGGCTATTGTTCAAACGATTTTAACGCCCTTAGGCCAAAGAACAAGAATCAAAGTCTTTTCACGGGTTTTTGGGTTATGGGTGGTTTCAGGGTCCATCCAAACTAGGGTTCCTTGTGGATATGTCCCCTCATCGTCATAAACTTCTCCACGAAGAACAAGATATGCTTCACCCCCTGGGTGCATATGAGGCATAAAAGCCTCAACCTCAACTTCTGCATCTGCATCGTACAATACTAGAGAACAGTCATTTTCACGTGCTAATTTTCCTAACCTAACACCTGTACCAAAATCTTTCCAACGAATATTTTCTTCTAACCATTCATCGTCAATGGATATTCCGAGCCAATCTGACAGGTTGTGATTGAATGCCATAATCTGTTGAGATGGTTCTTACTCATGAGCCTTGGGGCGTAGACTTGATGGGTGATAGGCTTCCGTCACATGTCATGGTAGAGGCTATTTACATCCCATCATTCCCTCCAGCCTCTCCATACGAAGCCTACATTTACATGCTAATAATCCCATTTTTTTTGAGGTTAATTCTTGTACTTCCTCCATTAATTGACATCGTTCAGAAATATTCTCCAGACAGAATGATATTGTGGCAAGCAATTAATTCGATGAAAATCAAAGGACTTTGGTTAATTATTTTCAATGAGGTTTTAGCTCTCTTCCTTCCTTTCATATTGGCGTTATATGCTCGCACATTATTCGATCCCATTGGTTGGACAGGTTGGGAAGAAACTCCAACTGAGGCTATTTACGCCTTAATTGCAGCGGGAGTAGTTTGGTTGTTTGGTGATTTTCTTCGAGTTACAAGAACTCGTAGGCTTATGCGTTCGGTATCTGAAAGAAACAGAATTATGGTGAAGGTTGCTGCCAAAGGTATAGTGAAGGCTCGTGGGGTTCTTGGCTTCTTAGAAAAATTGAGTATTGGCGGTGAATCAAGGCAAGAACAGGATCCGTTAAATGAAGAGATAATGGAAGATCAAGAATCCAAGAAATCAATTATTGGTTCTTTGCTGAATTTAGGTGGTTCAGCAGGTCAAAAGGGCGCAGGAGTAGCAGACGCTGCACTAGGGGTAGTTCGTGATAAAGCCACAGAATTAACAAATAAGATGGACGACCAAATTCAGAAAGGGATTCAACATCAAACAAAGGTCGCAATCAAATTATTGATACGTGACTTGGTCATGAGTATTGCGCCAATTGTAATCCTAGTAGGATTATACAACGTTTGGTAATTATTATTCTTCTGGGATTTCTAGACCATCTAGAATCGATGAAAAAGAACCAGTTATTTTATCAGCAGCCTCTGTATGTCTTAGAGAAGATAAACGTTCTACGATTTCATTGGTGTTGTCCTCTCGAATATTTAATGCTGTAACAGTCTCATGATCAACAACTCCATTTTGGAATAATTTAGTGATACGTTGAAACTCTCTAACTGCAGTATCAGTTTGGTTGCCAAATTTTCCGTCTTCTATAATTTCAGAACCATGCTTGTTGAGTAGTTTTTGAAGCTCAAGTACATCATCCCCTTTCATTCCATTTTTTAGAACCCTATCTCCAAATACCTTCATCTGGTCAGCGCTGTATGATGGATTCCTTAATTTCTTGGTACCCTCAATTATCACACCAAGCAGAGGTATCACACCCATTGGAATTAAACCAAAAAGGTATGGAAAAATTTTCCACCAGTTTAAATCCCATGAACCCCAAGGTAATAGCATCCATAAATTCGGTAAACAGTATAGCCATAATACAGCCCAAATTGATGCAATAGGAACACCCCCCAAAATCAACCATCCAGTTTCATTTTTCCATTGTCCAGTTACTTCTTTACCTCGCCAATTGACCGTTAGCCATACTACCCCAAGTGGTGCTACTGCGATTGAGGTTAGTAAGATGGCCAATAGGGACCACCATTCTGATCCCGGGGGCCCATTAATGGATTCTGACCAAAACCAAGGTAACTGCCATACATACCAAGCGAACGCTAACCACCCTAGGCCAAATAGACTTAGCCAGCCAATTATCTTGTCATCAACTCTAGTTCGCTCATCTGAAATATGGTTAGTTGTTGATGAAAAGAAATCCATGTATGTTCCAAAACTTTCCGGGGTAAAGTGATTTGTATTATACGATCAATCATCAAAAACTTCTACTTCAGCCCATTTCTTGACGAAATTTGTAAACTTAGATGTAAACTTAGTTGCCCTGACCGTATGGTTGTCAACCCAGTGATAATTACCACCTCTTGGTTTGTTGTATAGTACTCCATGATATTGAAACCCATGCTTGTTCAGCCATCTTTCAGTAACCTCTGCGTGTTCATCTGTTCGACTTGTGAAGAAGGTAATAATATGTCCTTCTTCATACCATTCATTGATTACTTCAACAACACCTTCGAATAATTCAGCATCTTCCATACGTTCAGGTTCTTCATTGGGTACATCTTCACAGATAGTCCCATCGATGTCAATTAGAAAGTTCTTGCATCCATCTGGTAGACTAGGACTCATTGCGAATCCGCGTTCATCTTTCTGGTCTACTAGTTTAGCCATAGTGATGCCGCTCCATAGGCCGTTCATGAATAAGCCGCTTTTTGCCCTAGCATCGAGAGCGTTCCAGGCGAATTTTCCTTGGTGTCGGTTTGCCAAATTTTGATATTGCTAAAACCTGCATTTTCCATTGCTTTATACCATTCATCGATTGACATCGTAGTCATATGAACTTGTAATTGCTCTGGCCATTGAAGACTTCGTTCATGTTCTTGATAATGATCAACACCTGCTACTAGCCACCCTCCATTTTCCAACCATTCATCATGAATAATTGCTAACATTTCTTGAGGTTGTTTTAGGTAGTAGAGAAATTCCATTGAATGTACCAAATCAAATCTTTTTTCGGGTATCCATTCAGGTAATCGTGCGTAATGATAAATGCCATTTGGGTCAATTCTTCTTGCTTTAATTATCATTTCTTCTGCTCCATCAATGCCTTCCACATGACTTGCCCCAAGGGATGCAAGTTTCCTTACAACCCACCCATTACCACAACCAATATCAATTGCCGTGAATGGCTTTGTGAGCTTTGGTATTGCGGTATCCAACATTTCAGTTACTGCTTGAGAATGACCCTTTTCCATACCTTCATCTTTTCCAATTGTGGCCCACTCAGAAAAAATATCCGTCGCCTCTTTCATTTTATTCACCAGATAATAGTTTAGTTTGTGCAATATATTTTTTCTCTCCAGGAGATATTAGTATTACCCAAATGATTCCGGATATCACTTGACAAATCGCGAATGCTTGAATAACTTCTCTAAGTGAGTAGTCTGTGAATTCAAGAATCATACTTGCCGCTAATGTTGAAATGCCATTAACTGTTGTTAGTAATAAAAAATCAGTAGAAAACATTCTTCCTCGCCACTCATCTTCACTTCTCTCTTGCAGAAGAACGGTAGAAATGACCCAATTTGCCCCACTTGCAGCGTGTGAAAATATTACCGCTATAGCAATCCACCAACCCCAGCTAAGCCAGCCAATAGTGACATAACCAATCCCGCATAAAGATACTAGCCAACCCAAGATTAGTGGCCATTTTTCCCTATTTGTAAGTCCATATCTTGCAATAATTGGGCCCAAACCGGTGCCAATTCCACGAGCAGCAAACATCAATCCGATTCCTGCAGCTACTTCTCCAAGGCCTATTTCACTACCTAGGAGAACTAGCATGTAAACTAGCCCGCCACCAAAAATTCCCCACAATGCTTTGGCTGTGATAATACGATAGATTGCCGCATTTTTTCTAATTATGTTGAATCCATCCCATACCTGTGCAATACTTACTGCGATAAATGTCCCTTCTGTGCGATCCCTTTTTTGAGGGATATCGATTGTTGTGATAATTATCCCTGCAAGAATAAATGCAATTGCGTTGACAATAAAGGCGATGTCAACTCCAAATTTTGCTACAATCACGCCACCCAAAGCAGCACCGATTGCAAGTGAAGCAGACCAAGTGGCTGAGTTCATTGCATTTGCCGTTAACAATTCATTTGGTTTGGTAATATTTGGCATTGCTGCATTTTCCGCGGGTACGTAGACTGCATGGAATAGCATTAACAATGCTGATAGTAAATAGATTAGCCAAACATCGTTTTCATCATTAATTAACAAAAAGCAAGAAACTGTAATTGCAGAACCTAAATTAGCCACAACCATCAACCATTTTCTGCTGAAGCGGTCAGCTAGCATTCCAGTGAATACTTGCGGGAATGCCAAAGCGAACATTCGTATCATGAATAGTATTCCTAATGCTAATTCAGATCCAGTCAATTGATCTAGTAAGACAAATAGAGCAACTGTGTTGAACCATTCCCCAAGCATCGAAATAGTATGTGCAAACCAATATTTACGAAATATTTGATTAACGCGTAGTAGTTCAATAAAGCCCACTTCACGTTCTTGCATGATTAACCTCGGAAGCCCCCATCTCTATCATTATGTGGGTGCTAATAGTGCCAACTATGATGAACAGCCTTGTTTGCCGCATGTAAATGGCGAATGACAACTTAGTATGGATTGACTGCGAATTCACGGGTCTTGATCCCAATGAAAACCGAATTATTGAGATTGCAACAATTGTTACAGATTCACAATTGAACATAATTGCCGAGGGGCCATGTATTGTCATTAAACAATCTGATGAATTACTAGATTCAATGGATGAGTGGAATACTACCCACCATACTCAAAGTGGTTTAGTTGACAAAGTTAAATCTAGTCAAATTGATGATGGTGAAGCTGAGCGAATGACACTTGAATTTGTAGAAAAGTACACAGAATCGGGTAAATCACCACTTTGTGGTAACACTATCTCTCAAGATCGAAGATTTTTGCGGCGCTATATGCCCAAGTTACACGAGCACTTTCATTACCGTAGTATTGATGTATCAACTATCAAAGAATTAGCAAAACGTTGGAACCCAGAATTAGAAACATTGTGGAAAAATGGTGGGCATCGTGCTCTAGATGATATTCGCGAATCAGTTGCAGAATTGGCCTATTATCGTGAACACATTTTTGTAAAATAGTACAAAAATATCTTAACATATCGCCTATGTCGTATTAATTATGAGAAGATATTGGTTATTGGTTGCTTTGTGCTTGGTTACATCGATGATGACGACTGTTTCAGCAGATAGAAGCGATGCTATCGAATATGAGGCAATCCTTGAAGAAACTGATTATGAGTACCTAGATCTTTGGACAGAATCAGGAACCCCTGTTGAGGTATGGATTGATCAACTTGGTAATGATTCAGTATCACACCCAATTGATGTCTACATTACTACATGGGATTCTTATACCAATAATTATCTATTAGAATGCACTTCATTAAATTTGTATGAAGATGACACTTTTCAGCCCCAATATGCAAAAGAAGAACTCACTCAAAGTGATTTACCTTTCTACTTTTCTTGGACTCCAGAAGTTGAAGATGATTATGTGTTGATTTTAGATAATTGTGATAATAATCGTGATTCAGACTATTACACTGATCAATCACAAATAGTTGTAAAATATGCTGTAAATGATTTATCTGATGAAATTGGAGAAGGAATACTTGCTTTCTTGGGCGGTTCAATGTTGCTTTGTTGCGGTGGCCCTGTTTGTTTGTTAATTGTGATAATTGTCATCATAGTTATGGTCACAAGGAAAAAGCCACAACAGAATGTAATGGGTTACCAAGCAGCTGGAGCTATGCCTGTACAACCAGGGTTCCCGAGCCCTGCTCTAACACCGGCACCAGCACCGATGCCTGCACCAGTTCCTGTACAAAATCCAGAAGCCATGAATTACTACAATGGATTGATTGGACAAGGGCATTCTGCTGAAGCGGCGGCATCGTACACCAACCAGCATTTCCCAGGATTTCGTCCATAAGTAAATCAGAAAGGCCACCCATATGGGTATCCATCGTCATTAACGAATATTACGTTTATTCCCGTGCCAGATTTATGAAAAGAAATCAATTCTAATCCATGAATTTGGTGGCCAGTGGGAGCTATTCCTAGCACAGGTTTTTCTGATTTTGAAAACCAACCTCTTTGCCTTTTATTCTTGACAGGGGCAATATCATTAGGTTGTAATTTCCTTCTAACCCCCTCGGCATCATCATACCAAGGAAGTGGACCAGATGGTGAAAATTCAATACCTAATATCATATCAACTCCAAGAGTATGTTGAGCAGCTTCAGCGTCTTGTTTTGATGGGATGGCTACGGCATTTGGGTGGGTGTGTAGCCAATGGATAAAGCGCCCACCACGTGGACCTCTACTTTGAGTAAATATTCCATCAGTCCATTCTTCAGGTACGTGATGTACTGAAAATGAATCACCTCGGTTGACTATTGTTGCATCACCTAAGACAAACCCTTCACCGGCAAATTTTCCTTCTTCAAATTCATCACCATAGAATAAGTCATCAACTTCTGATAAATGTGGTCTTGTATTGTCAGAATCTAAACCCACTAATATTTCATCTGGAAGTGATTCTAGAGACCAAAAGAGAATTTGCTGTAAAATATCTCCTGGAATTTGTATTAATCCGCTATAACCGTCTTTATTTGCAAGAGAATCAGCATTGTAAGCTGACATCGCCTCCACCAACCAAGCATCAACCACAAACGTCCATGACAGCGAATCCTTAACAGGCTTGGCCTTTCCATCGGGGTTCACAGGTGGCTTAAGTGGCACGTAAGAAGAAGGGTTTGGGGGGCTTTTTAGGGAGCCTTACAGGAACACCATATGATAGGCTTAGTAGGCACATTGAAAAAACTGAAGAGAATACTGAAATAGATCAACTCGGTAGAGAATTAAATAAGATTGCAAAAATAATTCGTCGTGAATATGATCAAGAAAATATTGACGAGGAGGAACATGACTTGTTAATTGAAGCAATAGAAGAAATTCATCCTGATGGCAATACTTTTGCGAAGTTCGACTCAGATGCAGATGAGTTCTATGATGCAGAAAATATTCCTGATGCTCCAGAACCAGAACTTAAGGGCCCGGTAAATCTAGATGATTTGATGCGCTCACGTTCAGATTCTTTTCAAGGATCTTGGGGCTCAGATGAATATGACACTTACAAAAGGCAGATGGCTGAAGAATTTTACAAAGATAGTGATGAGGCAATTGCATCAGGAGACCACAATAATATGACTTCACAAGACCACCGCGTCTTTCACGATGTGGAGGACACTGCAGACGAAGTAAAGAAAAGCATACTCAAAGAACAGGGGATAGAAGTCGAAGAAGAGGCCGACGAAGATTATTATGTCGATGAAAACGATGTTGAGTGGTGGCGTGATGATGATGGCCAATGGTGGTATCGTGAACCAGGAAATGAAGATTGGTATCCAGGTGATTAATTCTCTCTTTGCCATATTTTCAACTTTGCAAGATTAAATTTAATGGTGGCAATATCTGCTCCATTATCTAGCATTGCTTGATTTGCAAAACTTGCCGAACTAATGCCTACAATTGTTTTTGGACGTTTGATCTCTCCTCTTTGTTCAGCCTTATTTACGGCCTTAAGAATTTCTAAGCCTTTCATTGGTGGCATAAAATGGTCTAGTAAAAGAACATCCGGTTTAAAATCTCTAATCACGTCAATAGCATCATTAGAAGTCCATTTTTGCTCTATAGTAAGCCCATCCAAATTGACCTTTCCTTCAATTAGTAGAGCTTCAATGTCGTAAGAATCTTCGAATGCAAGAATTCGCATTATACGGTTCCACCGGCTTTAGTCCAGCAATCAAGAATTTCATCTTCATTTGTTAATTCTCCTTCAGATCTTTCAGCTACAATACCATTTTCGTCAACGAAAAATATTGTCGGCCTCGCATCAATATCTAATGATTCAGCAGCCTCAATTCCTTTCATGAATGGGAAATTTAGAGTTTGTCCTAAATCATCACCATTATCATCATGTGCATTTGCCTTATCATACCAATCTAGTAAGGTAATTCCCTGAGGATTTTCTTGGGGGTCTGTGCTCATTATGAACATATTTGGACCATTAAGTGTACTATTGATGGCATGCATTGTTTTGTGGCAAGGAGTATCACACCATTCTGCTGAAAATAATGCGATAAATGGTGAGCCAGTATAATTTGACAAAGAATAAACTTCCCCATCATGGCCAGTAGAAGTGAAATCAGGGAATACGATACTTTCATTATTTGATAAATCACTATCCTCAAGACATCCAGGCAATAGGAATAAAGATGTCAAAAGAATAGCGAAGATTTGGGTACTAAGTGACTTCATATTGCATCCTACGATAGGGTTAACCTTATTCGTTGTTTCTAATTATTCGAAGTTAGGATTTCATAAACAAATCACTTTTCGTTATGTTTGATGGTAAAGGGGTCTCGGCTAATTCTCTTGTTGTGTTTTGCAATACTATTGTTCTCATTTAATGGGGGAAAATCACACTCTGAATTAGACATTAGTAAATTTTTTTCTGATACAGATGGTGATGGGTATAATGATACCAATGATTCATTTCCTAATAATTCATATGCTTGGTCTGATATGGATGGTGATGGCTTTTCAGATCAACCAAATCTAAACATTTCAGATGATTGTCCTAATACATTTGGAAAAAGTAGAATCCAAATGCAAGGATGTAGAGATTTAGATTTAGATTGGATTCCAGATATATTGGATGATGATATTGACGGGGATGGAATCACTAATGATTTAGAAGTGGCTTCATCAAACGCGATAATGAAATATGATATTTTTAATGCAAATAGCACCCCTCCAGATTCTGATTGGGATACCATACCTGATATTCTTGATGAAGACGATGATAACGATGGCTGGTCTGATCAAATAGAGTTAGAAAGGGGGAGTAATTCTAGGGATGAATCTGACACTCCATTCACAATGTACGGCGGTAATTCTGGTTGGTTTTATGTTTCAGGTTTAGGGTTTGTAACAGAATACAATGATCATGGAACTGAATTATCACTTTCATGGTTACTATCTGCCCTTTCTTCAGAATTAATAATCCCTATTGGATTGATTCCATTATATCTTGGAATATGGTATTATCGACATCGTACGTTTGAGAAATTTGATAGAGAGTTAGAAAATATTACAGATATTGTTGATTTACGTAGATTTGAGAAAATGGTAAATGAAGCCATGAGGAGGAGAAGGTTACAAGCCCATCATGGTGTAATTTTGAGAAATACGATTGAGACAAAAGAAGATGAAATTGACAATACGTGGTTTTCCAAGTATTCTAGAGACTCAGAAGAATGATTACTGTTATTAATCGAGGTGTTATTTATGCCGTGGTGGAATAAAAAGCCTGAGATGCCAACTATGGAAACAGCTCTACCTGGTCGGGATCAGGTTATGTCTGTCCCATCAACTCATGAAGTCCTAGGTGAGTCTTTGATGCCCCCCTTCCCAGATTCTACCGAACGCATCATTTTTGGAATGGGATGTTTTTGGGGTGCAGAGAGAATATTTTGGAATGCACACGGTGTGGTAACCACTGCTGTTGGTTATTTGGGTGGTTTTACTAAGAACCCCACCTATGAAGAGGTATGTAGTGGACTAACAGGACATAACGAAGTAGTTCTGGTAATCTATAATCCAGCCGAAACTAGTTTCGCAAAAATGCTCGAGTTGTTTTGGGAGAACCATGATCCAACTCAAGGTATGCGCCAAGGAAACGATATTGGTACCCAGTATCGTTCAGGCATCTATGTTTCTAACCAGCAACAGCGTGATATCTCAGAATTAAGCCGCGACGAGTTTCAGTCAGCACTTAGTGAATCAGGTTATGGCTCTATTACTACAGAAATCCTTGATGAAGGTCATTTCTATTATGCAGAGAATTACCACCAGCAGTATTTGCATAAAGTGCCCAACGGTTACTGTGGTATCGGTGGCACAGGTGTGAGTTGTCCGACTAGGATTGATATCATAGATTAGCTAATGATTCTATTCAATTTACTCATTAGTTTCTATATTCAATTGAGGCACAATAAACCAGTTAGGGTGTCCATTTGGTCTAGAAATCAATGGTAAGCCCAACACGCTACTATCGTCTAGAGAAACGCTAATTCCTGTTGCAGCACATGGGGATGGCAAGTAATCCTCTCCAGATTCTGTTAATTCCACTCTAATGGAGTGCCCTGCTGGCAAATAAACATCAAGTGGGTTAAATTCCATCAACATAACATAAGATTGACTTGGTAGAACTGCCTTGGCCTCGTAACCTCCATCTCTGTATCTTAAATCCATAGTTGCATGCCCTAATCTCAACCCGGTCTCGTCATCATACATGGTTGCGAAAACTTGTCCCCCATTGCAAGGTATTATGGGTGTTTGAACTGAGAGATGAAGGGTTGGCAATCCAGAAATTATCACATCTTCTTCAAAACTGGGTATAATGAAAGAAGCATCTGAATTGGCTGAAACTAAACCCCCAGAAGACTCAGCACTATCTAAGGTAATCAACTCCCAATTTGCATCTTCAGTTGGCCATTTATCTTCTTCATGCCAGTGGCCATTATTTGTTTGGACTTGTGCTATAGCTGCAGGCTCTTCTCCTATGCCTTTGAGATAGTAATTGAACCAGTTGTACAATTCAATAGCCCAATCCATCCGACTCATATTTGGGAACGCTTCAGAACCGTATCCACTTTCTAAGTCATCATGTCTGTCAGGTTGATCAGGATAATTATGTGCCCATTGTCCAACAATAGCACGTGTATGAATTCCAGCATCATTTAACATATTGAATGTTGGAAATGCGTGATATGGGTCTACATTCCAATCTTGGAATCCCCAAACGAGATAAACACTACCCTGGTAGTTGTCAAGAACATCTTGTAGGTGATAACGCTCATCCCAATAATCATTCCATTCATCTCCACCTAATCCTGCACCAGCCCAAGTAGTAAAAGGTGAAACAGGACCAATAATATCATCGCTGCACATACGCATATCATCTTCGGTTGCATCTGCAGTTGCGCCTTCGTATAGGACATCGTAAAGCATCGCGCGAGCCTCACTACTTCCGTTGCGATAGAACA
>MDTE01122597.1_pt1 | contig 13096 bp, 6 predicted proteins | sample 811231 | NCBI WGS metagenome assembly MDTE01 (sample SAMN05326651, study PRJNA326480) | marine metagenome | isolation source: seawater | place: Indian Ocean: Red Sea | collected 2010
CAAGGCGGGGTTTACGCCTGTCATGGTGGATGATGGGGCTACAGCAGGCACCACTTGGGGACGCTTCCGCTGGCCCTCTTGGCCAATACGCTCTGCAGCATGGCCAGACAGCTCCCCCGGTGTTGTCACCAGCCCTGAACTCGACAGCAGCACCATCGCAAACTCTTCGTGATGGTTGAAATTACGACGCTGAGAACGATGGTCATTGGGAATCTGGTTTGTCAGACGGCAAATGATTGCGTCCAGAAGCATGAGCAAGCACCACTGTTCTTGACGAACACCATCCGAAAAAGCATTCACGATATCAAAAAAGGCCTTGGTATTTGCTGTAGCAAATACCGTCGCATAGCGCTTGTAGAACAGATCTACTACCGTGGACCAGCTCACCGACGCGGGAGTGGGAATATTGGTGTGAGCCGACCCTGACCAGTACGCCGTCGTTGTCGAGGTCGAACCATAAATCAAATCGCGCTTGTGCTTGAAGCGCTGGTTGGCTTCCAACAGAGAAGCCATTCCGGGCGGCAGAATTCCAGCCGCCCTCATTGCTCTCTGCTGCATCTTCGACTCCTGGGTTCGTCGAAGCGGTCGGCCCGTCGCTGTGACCTTCGGAGCGGGCAGCACTTCATCCTCCTTCTTCACGGGCTCCTCAGCTTCCACTTTGTCAGGTACTTGCCCACCTGCTGCTGGAGCGGGACCCGTATGGACAGGCAGAGTCTCAATCAAGATCCCACCAGACGAGACTGATTGGTGAATGCTGCCTTCCGCTGTATTCAACCCACCATTGCTCTTCAGCATGCTTGCTGCGGCAGCAGAGAGATCCATTTTTTAACTCTGTACCCAAATTGCACTCACAATGTTTCGACAAGACATAGATCAACGCTGTGGCAATGAAATTGCTGAGAACTCTGGGAACCAAATTGAAATTGGCCAGTTTTTTAAAAGAACCTCTTTTTGTCAGTTAGGGGTCTTCAAAAACTTGAGGCTGCGTGTGCCGTATGTATTCCGGTCACGACCTACGATAGCTGATCAACTACACCTCTTGTCGCGTTCTTGTATGTAGAGTGCTCTTGATAAGAACATGAATGACGGCGTTGACAAGAGCCGTAAAGTGGAGCCAGAAGAGGAGGTGCCCGAGGCAGACTGGTACAGCAGGTACATCTGCTCTAACCCTTGGAGGGCCTGGAGCATCAGTCTAATGATCATCTTGCTGTTCGTCTTTGCGGGCGTGGGCATCATCTTTACAATGCAGGACTTTTCTCTGAGTGGTGCTACTGTAGGATTTGAGAATCGTGGCACCGACATTGCGGGTGAAATTTTGACCAAGTCGCACATTGCGGTGCAAGAGTGCCTGGGTAATTTGGCCTTGGTAGCAGATGGGACTGGATCGACCTTTTACAGCCAAGATGTGGTATATGACAATGACGAGCCGTATGAGATTGATGCCAGCACATGCTACGATGGTTATACATCGTCGAGTTCAAGACGAAGGCTGATACAGGAGAAGAAGGCCAGACAAGAACAACTCGAAGATTCTTCCAATTCGGCAGTCGAGGCTGCCGGGGTGGAGAGAGAGCTGGCATATGGGGACGACTTGTGGTACGGTCAGCGGTTCCCACCTCTGTTGGTGTCGAATGGCAACAATTACGCTGTGATGGAGCACAGCAAGCAGGGCATGTCCATCTTCTTCTCTGGGGATGACCTGTTCACCAAAGACGCTATCATCGGAATGTGCGATAGGCACACGCAGGTGTTAGCTGCCATGCCTAATTACGACAATATCTGCAACAGACAGGACCAAAATGGCATCCAAATGTGCTTGCCTCCCCGTTCCATTGGGCACTATGTCGCCGCCATCCAGGGACGAGACTCTTGCAGCGACATCACTGATGCCGATGTCACTGCCGTCAAGACGCTACTCCAGACGTGCAGACCCTTCTTTGATGATGGGAGTCTCGTGGGCAATTGCTGGGAATACGACGGTGGCACGAACAATGGTACCTACACTAGACAATCTAGCACCAATACAGGCGACCCTTTCTGCTCTCTGGGTTGGGGCTACACCGAGTGTGCGAGATACAATGCCGTGTACGACATCTTCTACTCGTTGACAACCAGTAACTGGATGAGCAGCGACAACACAGAAGCACTTAAATTTGCGCAGATCTTGACCGCAGAGGACACGAGCAGTGACCCAACTACTTACCTCCAGATCTACTACGATAAGCTGTACCCAATGACGGGCGAGACCATTGGTGGCGCCACTTGTGAAGTTGTGTTCATGGACATCAAGGGAGATATCTTCAATGACAAGATGTTAAGTGAGAGCAGCAACTTCGCCATCTTATTCATCATCATTTACGTGCTGCTTGTGTACCACACGGGGAGCTTCTGGATTGCCTCGTGTTCCATCTTTCAAATCATGATGGCGTTCGGCTGGGGTCTAGTTTTCTACTCTGTGGTTGCGTGGAGAACGTTCTTCCCGTTTCTGAACCTGATCGCCCTCTTTCTTATCCTTGGAGTGGGTGCTGATGATGTCTTCGTGTTTGTAGATGCGTGGAAGCAGAGCTTTTCTCTGCTGCCGCCCCACACTCCTTTGGACTGCAGGTTGTCGTGGGTGTTACGCCGTGCTGGTGGTGCCATGATGGTCACCACCTTGACTACAGCCTCTTCCTTTTTTGCGAACATGGTCTCGCCAATCACGTCTCTGAAAGGCTTCGGTCTTTTCACGGGCCTAGTGGTGGTAGCCGACTACTTCTTGATGTTGCTGTTTATTCCCGCCACTGTGGTAGTGCATCACCTGTACTTCAGCGTAGATGCAGGTAAGAACCAACTCAAGCACCGACAAAATCCATGCTGTACAAGTGGTGCTCCTGGCTGCCCTTTGCCTTTTCCCGTCGAGAATGACGGCTTTAGGAGTGACGTGGACAAGGGTCTCGAAGATAGTATGGTAGAAGCCGAAGCTGCCATTGCCGCCAAGGCACTAGGTGACAGCGACGCGCAAGAGGACATTGAGAAGGAGGTCGAATTGCACAGCTGCTGCTGCAAGAATTGTTGTTGCTGTATCACGAGCTGCAATCCAGATTTTTGTGGTATTCCTACCGAACGCGACTCTACCGGGAAGCTGGTGCAGCGGTGGGGAGAGAACATCTTCGAGTTCGTTGTCTCGCCCATCCTGTTGAACGATGTGCTGAGATGGGGCTTTTTCGGTATTGCTGTAGCTTTGACCTGCACGGTGGGCCTGCAGGCCTTCAACCTAGAAAGGCCTAGCAGCAGCTACATGCAGTTGCTGGATGCATCTCACCCTCTGGAGCTCTACGAGAAGACCTATGTTGACTATTTCGACATCGAGGGAGGTGACTCCTTTATGTTTCCTTACTACGTCTTCGCGGGTATCGACCCAGTGGACAACGGCGACGCCTTCTTGCCCACTTCCCGTGGCACTCCCGTGTACATTGATATTGACTTGTCCAGCACTGATGGTCAGCAGTGGGGCTATGACACCTGCACCTACCTTGCCGACTGGAGTTTGAGCCCCCAATCTGGCAACTCTTTGGATACCAATCCCTGTGTGTTCTACTGGTTCAAAGAGTGGATGCAAGGTGACTGTAGTGCGAGTGGTGGCAACAGTGTGGACTCGGACTATATGGTGTACATGCCTGCACGATCTAGCAGTGAGGCTGACTACTCGGGCAGCTGCTGCGACAAGACAGATGGAGATTTCCCTTACGATTCCACCACTTTCACCACTTGCATCAAGGAGTTCGCCTACTACTGGGGTGGCGTCCAGAGCGTGAATCATGGCATCTGGTTCGACACCAATGGCAATATCAAGGTGCTGATGCTTCAGGGCGAGACGACTACCAAGTACAGTCAAACCTACGACACGACCAAAGCTTTCTACGAGACTCTCAAGGACTATGGGGATGACCTGCCTGCCGCCCCTGCAAACAGTGGCCTGGACGAGGCCTGGATCACCACGGAGCTGGAGTTCTTCGCATTGCAGATGGCCATCACTGAGGGTGCGTACCAGGCAGTAGCCCTCTCAACGCTGTTCGCCTTCATCGTACTCGTCCTCCTCACCAGGAGGCCTTTGAGTAGCATCTTTGCTGCCGTCCAGATCACAGCTACTGTCGCCTGCACAGTGGGCGTGTTCGTGTATCTGGGCTGGGAGCTCAATGTGGTCGAGTCCATCATTCTCTCCGTGTCCGTCGGTCTAGCGTGTGACTTCAGTGGTCATATGGCACACGCTTTCAACGACTCCCACACGCACCTTGAGACATCAACACCCTTCCGCTTTCCGCTCAGTGTTAAGGACTTCGTTGAGCAATACAGGCTGGCTACCAGCAAGGCGACCCATGCCATGACAACCCTCGGCGTGACCATCACCCTGGGCTTCATGACCACCTTTCTGAGCGGCGTAGTGCTCATGGGCGGCAGCTTGTACTTCTTCCAGCAGTTCGGCATCTTCATGTGCACGCTGATGGCCTTTTCCTACGTCTTCGTGTTCTTCATGCTCATGCCCTTTCTTGCCACCTTCGGCTGGAAGGACAGGTTGCTAGCTGATTTCATCATCAAAAACCTGCCGGAAGCCATCCGTCCCACAGACCACAAGTTTGCGCACAGCGCCAGCATGACCAAGAGTGGGCAGCTCGTGCCAGCCGAAGACGACACTGCTGCTCAGAGCACCTCCTACGTTGAGGGAGTGGAGCTCGTGTCCACGCAGCCTGGCGCTGGCGGAGGTTCCGAGAAGCCCGAGGCAAGGATGACCTCCGCCAACATCAGTGACAGCGATGATGAGCTCATCTAATACGAGAGACAGAGAGAGACAGAGAGAGACAGAGAAAGAGACAGAGAGAGGCAGAGACAGGAAGAGAGAGTTGGAAGGGGCCCGAAGTAGGATTCTTGAGGTCTTATTACAGGAATATTCACATTTACCGAAGAGAGATTGTGCAACCATGCGCAGAGCAGACTGCGTTAAGTTTGTAGTTCACTTTGTCGTCGCAATATTAAATAAGCTGTAGTACACCGCGATGAGCTTCTGCTGTTCCCGGAGCTTGAGCCACCAGCGCGTCTGCCCCTCGGTCTCCACGCTCAGCCCCCCTCAGATCGTCTGTCAGGGTATCTACAGCACTGACTGCCTGCTTCACCCTCTCACAGGTGCACTTGTGCTCCTTACAGATAAGCTTCATGCAGGCCCTGGAGCACAAGTGTATCTCGCGACATTGCGAGCACACGATGGTCGTTTCCTTGTCACACCACTCACATGGCTTACTGTTTATCTCTCTGGACTCCTCGTTTGCCCTGCATGATGCTTGTAAGCGCAGTGGTTGGCCAAAGCGTGGAGATCCTGACCAAATTTCGATTCTCCATACTGGGTGAGGGGTTGTAGCATAGGGCATAGCGTTGGTATCGATTATGTTCTTACTGATTTTTCTTGCTATCGGGAGTCTCACATGGGGCTTCCACAGCGGCGCAGGGCGGGTCCGAGTCAGCAGACGAGTTGGCTCAGCATTATCAATGCGATCATATGGCATCGCGGCGGGCTATATCGCCTCTCGTGATGTGGCCGTAGCAGCGGAGAGTAGCGTGCCTGTGAGGACACTGGGATTTCGCGCTGGGCTGATTAAGTGGTGGCGCAAGATCAGGGGGGGCAAGACTGAGAGAAGCGACTCTGAGCTCAAATCGGGGATAGCCAAGTTCTATGACGAGAGCAGCGCTATTTGGCTGGACGTGTGGGGGGAGCATATGCACCATGGATACTACCCGTTGCCTCACAAGGGGGGCAAGGTAGACCATCAAGCTGCGCAAGTAGACATGATAGACCGCTCATTGGAGTGGGCATACGGAGATAGCGAGAAGAACCCTCAGCCCAAATCTGTAGTAGATGTTGGATGCGGCGTTGGAGGTAGTAGCAGACATATCGCAAAGAAGTACTCTACGATTGACAAGGCACGGGGAATCTCGCTGTCTCCCTTTCAGATCGAAAGAGCCACGGCATTCACCAAGGAGCAGGGCCTCGAGAAGGTGGTAGAGTACAAAGTAGACGACGCGATGAAGTCCAAGTTCGAAGATAATGAGTTTGATTTGACGTGGAGCATGGAGTCGGGCGAGCACATGCCAGACAAGAAGCAGTTTATGAACGAGCTCTTCCGCGTCACCGCCCCGGGAGGACGCATCATCGTCGTCACGTGGTGTCATCGCGAGCTTGAGGAGGGGGAAACTGGTCTGACAGACAAGGAGACACGCCTCTTGAACCGCATTAACGATGCTTACTATCTACCTGACTGGGTGCCCGCATCCCATTACTTGACTCTCGCGAAGGGCCTTGGTCTCGAAGACATCCGCTCCGACGACTGGTCGCCTTTCATTGCCCCATTTTGGCCTGCAGTCTTCTTCTCGGCCCTAGTACCGCGCAACTTCTTCAGAATGATGCGCACTGGTGTCACAACCATTAAGGGTGCCATTGCTACCCTGTGGATGCTGCGCGGTTTTCAGAAGGGCCTAGTCAAGTTTGCCCTGATCACTGGCCGCAAGCCCGATGTGGCCCTCTAGCGTAGGGGATCGGACAGCTCAATTGTATCCACACTGTTCTCGTTGTTTGTTAAGTACACTCGAGCTACATATCTAGCTACACTCAATCAGTCACCATTATTACTCGTATCCTGAGGTCAGCCCCTCGATGCCCTCCTCCTCCGAGAGCACGACAGCACGCTCTACCCACTCTCCATCTTCCCACACCTTGTCTCCTCCGCCTTCACCCGCTCCACTGTCCTCTTCGATTTCTTCTTCGCCCTCCAGGGCATCCACCCCTGGTTGGTTGGCGTCTGCCTTGCTGTCATTGTTAGCCGCGGTGTTCTCCTCGTTGTTTGCATTGCCACTGGCTATCCCGACCCCACTCCAATTGCCGTCACCAAAGAGCTCACTCTCCTCCCCGTCTATAGAACGCGCCTTGACCGCCTTCAGCAAAAGGATCTTTCTTCCATCCTCAACATTTTCCACGGTGAAGTCGTAGGAAGCGATGGGTATGGTGTAGCCCACTTGCGGGATCTCGCCCGCCTCCGAGCACAGTAGGCCTCCTATCGTGGATATATCTCGCTGTTCGGCATTAAAGCGCTCTACTTCCTCAGTAGTCATACCCAAGGCCTCATATACGTCGTCTAGATCGGCATTTCCCTTGAGCTCAAATACTCCCTGCTCCTTAAGAAAGATAGTCGCGTCCTCGTCCACGTCCTCCTGGTCGTCGTCCTCATCGTAGATCTCGCCGATCACCTCCTCGAGAATGTCCTCAAAAGTCACCAGGCCAGAAGTGCCGCCATATTCGTCAACTACGATAGCCATATGCACCCTTCTTTTCCTCATTTCCTCAAGAGCATTCCACGTGGTCATTGTCTCTGGGATAAAGTAGGTCGGCGAGATTATCGTCGTGCTGTTCAAAGCCTGTGCAAACTGCTGGCCTGTGGGCGTGAGTGAGCCACCTATTCCAAAGAAACCATTAGCAGGTGCACTGTTGACATTATTATTATTGTTGCTGTTGTTGTCGTCGTCGTCTTTAACTAGCTTCACGTAGTCCAGCAGATCTTTGCTGAATACAACCCCTACGATGTTGTCCACGTCGCCTCGATATACCGGGATGCGGGAGTACTTGCTCTGTATTACGAGCTCCAGCAGCTCAGCAAGGGAGCTAGACTCAGAGCAGGAATCAATTTCTACTCGTGGCCTCATGATCTTGGATACTATGGTCTCCTCCATGTCTAACACCGCCTTAATCATGCGTCCCTCTCGCCCCTCAATACCATCGTTCTCGGTGTTAATCGCCTCTTTCACCACCATTCTCAGCATGTCTTCGCTCACACTGTTGTCTTCTATGCTACGCAGACCACCTAGACGTAGAACAAAGTCGCTGGACTTCTTGAAAATCGTCGTAATGGGGTATAAAAGCGTCGCAAGGCGAGATATACTTTTAACTGTCTTTCGCGCCACAAGCTCCGAATTTGACACAGCGATTGCTTTAGGCAATAACTCACCGAAAAAGAGGGTGATCATGGTCAGCAAGGCTGTCACAAAGGGTAAAGACAGCGTCGGAAATGCCTCTGATATCGTTTGGATAAAAAGGGCCGTGCTGTAGATGCTCAGGGTGGTCGTAGTGACCAGGATGGTGCTCAAAAGCTGCGTCAGGTTGGTCGACAAGGTCTGGAAAGGAGACCCCTTTCCTTCCTCTTCGGCAATCTCTCTTGCCCGAAACGGACTTATCTTCGTCATGGCTGCCTCGGCACTGTGCATAGTGGCCGAAAGAATGAACAACGAACACCAAATCAGCATGCCTTGTATAGGGGAAAACCTTGAAGCTTGTTTTGCCGTGAAAGAAGTCCCTGAAGCAAAAGTTAGCTTAGCGCCCTTCCGCAAAAACCCAAGAGCCGCAGAAATAGAAATAAAAAATAGTCTCCTTGCTGTCTTTGACGATTCATATGCATTCGTGATTCGACCTCGATGCGATTCCACGCCTAAGCTACATTGATTAACAGCCGAGCAGCTCAAATCGCCCCTATCATGACTAATTAATAATGATTTCCATGATGAATCACCCCAATTCGCCAAACATGGGCGCAATAAGAGCGCAGATGGCCGAGCCGATGAATGAAAGCCTGCGACGCCGTTAAAGAGCGCAATGGCGAGAATCACGACCTCAAACCACATGAGGCTCCTCGCCAGTCTCTAATGATGCGCTTCTAGAAGACAGGGGGGTTACAGGTAGTCACCTGCTCACACACTAAGCCCGAAATTGAAATTTTCGACGACTTTGACCAGAAAGCGGCTGTAAACGTATGCTAAGTAGTCTCGATCACTTGATCCTGTATATTCGTGCGAAGAAATGAGTATGCCGACGCGTGTACTGAAACGCGTATCGAAGGAACTTGAGAAATGGAGGAGTAGCTCGCCTGAGGAGCTTGGAGGTCTAACACTGGCGGAGAAGAGCCCTTCCATTTGGGAGATTGGCATAACGGGAGCTGTGGGTACGTTGTATGAGGGCGAAACTTTCGTGCTGAAGATCGAGTTCGAGGAGGATTATCCCATGTCGTCCCCAATTACAACTTTCGTCGTGAACGATCAGTTTAGAAGCCCAGAACATGTCCATTGCTACAGCAACGGCCACATCTGTCTCAATATCCTTGGTGCTGACTGGAGTCCGGCCTTGACGGTACAGTCTATATGTCTCTCTGTGCTGTCGATGCTATCCTCTGCAGAGTCAAGAGGCAGGCCCCCTGGGGACGATCGATACTCGTCTACTCATCCAGTTGGTTCGAACCCGAAGAAGACAAAGTGGCTCTTCGACGACGATGGCGTGTAGGTAGAACGTGTAGTATGTAATCTAGTGCTCAAATTGATCTTCTTGTAAAAGTTTAGTGTTTATTCGTCCTCAAATTCAAGAATGATTTCGTCCGCTCTTAGTACGCCTCCCACGGCAGCGTTGACATTCTTGATGGTACCCCTTTTGTCAGCGCGTAGCACGTTCTGCATCTTCATGGCCTCCACCACGGCCACTTCTTGTCCAATCTCAACGATGTCGCCCTCTTCCACTGCGCAGCTCACCAGTGTGCCTGGCATGGGGCACAGAACGTATTTGCTGTAGTCAATTTTCTCTTCAGGTAGCATGTGCGAGGCCAGAGAGTGCTCCAGGGCGGATCGAATGATTACATTCTGTCTGCTTCCCTTGAACTGCAGGTCGAAGGAGGATGGTCCAGTGGCAGAATACTGCACCACGGTGCTGCCCTCGTCGTCCTCCTCGTCAAGATCACCCTTGAACATGTCCTCGTGGAACAATTCGTCGTCTTCATTGTAGCCCTGGGTGAGCAAAGACTCCTCATCGCCGAATCTGACTTTGGCGATATTCGTTTCGTTGATCCAGTCCAGCTGACTCACGGTGACGCTCTCGCTGACACCGTCATCGCTTGTGATGAGCACCTGCATGACTTCATCCACCTCCACAAAGAGGCAGCGGTATGCCTTCAAGCCAGCTTCGGTATCAGCCTTATTTCCCTGGAGGCTAACATCCTCGGTACCGTCCTTATCACCCAGCAGCACGACGATCTCATCTCCCTCGGAAATTGGATGCGGCTCCCCATCACCATTCTCATCACCATCATCTAACTTGGCGTGGTGTATGGCACAGGCTGTGGCCACAAGCTGATGCATTTCCCCCCCATCTAGCTTCACACCCGAGAATCCATCCGGATACTGCTCCTCAATGAACTTAGTGGAGTAGTTCCCGCTGGCGAAGACATCGTTACGCATGACATCAGCGAGAAAGTTGAGGTTGTGACCTAGGCCATGCACCACATACTCATCCAAAGAGCGCTTCATGACTGCAATAGCCTCATCACGTGTAGCGGCGTGTGTCACAAGTTTGCAAATCATGGGGTCATACCACATGGAGATGGTGCCACCTTCATACACGCCAGTATCGATGCGCACGCTCGCACCGCCTGCATACTCGCCAGGGTACATTGTGCGATCTTCTAGAGAAGGCTCGTATACACGCGGTTCCTTGTAGGTGACCAAAGGTCCAATACTAGGGAGAAAGTTGCGGAAAGGGTCCTCTGCATACACACGGCTCTCGATGGCCCAGCCTTGGATTGGCACGAAGGTCTGATCAGTGAGTCTTTTGGGCAACGGGCTTCCGGCAGCCACGTTGATCATGTGCTCCACCAGGTCCTCACCACCCACCATCTCGGTGATGGGATGCTCTACCTGTAATCTCGTGTTCATCTCCAAGAAATAAAAGTTTTGCTTGCTATCACATAGCATTTCTACCGTGCCAGCTGAGCGATAATTCGTAGCCTTGCACAAGGCAATGGCCTGCTCTTGCATCGCCCTACGTGTTTCAGGCAATAAAAGACACGAGGGAGACTCTTCAACCACTTTCTGATTGCGGCGTTGCACACTGCATTCACGTTCAGGGAATGCGATTACATTGCCCTGCGTGTCTGCCACCACCTGAATTTCGATGTGATGGGGATCTTCAATAAAGCGTTCAATAAGCATGCGATCGTCCCCAAATGATGCTACTGCTTCCGCTTTTGACATACGAAATCCTTCACGAACTTCGTCATCGTTGAAAGCGGTACGCATGCCCTTGCCACCGCCACCAGCGCTAGCCTTGATCATGACGGGATACCCAATCTCATTGCTAATCTTCACAGCTTCTTCTTCATCAGCGACCTCCCCCTCAAATCCTGGAATAACAAAGCAGCCCGCGTCTTTAGCAATTTTCTTGGAATTAATCTTGTCTCCCATGGCATCCATGGCAGCTCCATGGGGACCGATAAAAGCAATCCCCGCTTCCTCCACCATTTCCACGAATTTGGCATTTTCAGACAAAAACCCATATCCAGGATGAATAGCTTGAGCGCCACTCTTCTTCGCCACGTCCAAAATTCTATCCATGCGCAAATACGAGTCGGCGGAAGCAGGAGGCCCTATGCAAAAAGCCTCATCCGCCATCCTCACGAACATTGAAGAAGCATCGGCTTCGCTGTACACTGCCACCGTAGCGATGCCCATCTTTTTTGCAGTTTTAAAAACGCGGCAAGCAATCTCACCACGGTTCGCCACCAGGATCTTCGTGAAAGCGGGAGCCTCGGTTGAAGAAGCAAGACCGCGTGCTACTACCCCAGGAACCATCTTTGGCAACCTTGCACCATGCAAGGCGGACGTGATTCCTCTATTAAAGCCACGACGCAACATGACAACGATACACGCTGGATGTAGCCGGATTATTTTGACTTATTGTTGAAATTGGTCGAACCGAGATAGGAGGGCAAAAGGAATTGATGGCTTGCAGTTGTAACAAAGATAAGTACATTAGATATGAAAATAGGCGTATTTCTCAGCCTAGGCTGCCTTTTTACCCACGAAGTCGGCGGCACGTGGGTTGTACTTGGGGTTCTCGATGAACTCGAGGAAGAGATTGCTAAGGCGTTTCCGCAGTCTCTCCATAGACTTGATGGGTCTGCCACGATTCAAGAGGTCTGCTTCTCTGTCCGTAAGGTCGGCAATATCAGTGCTAATGGGGGAGTCAAACTCCAGCACCGTCCACTTGACATGCAGCAATACGTCCAGCCTCTCATCGATGGGCGCGCCATCGACTGGGTTCTGCAGGGCATTGTACAAGTCCAATAATTCTTTGGCTCTTTGCGTAGCGGGAGTCACGACCTGGGCTTCCTCGCCACTGCTGAGCTGCCATTTGCGCGGTTTGGCCATGTTGCCGAGCATGGTGTTGGTCTTTTCCGTGTAGGTGCTTTTCCTTGCCTTGACTTTGAGCCTTTGTATGTTGGCCAGAGCCTTAGTCTCATCAAGTAGGAGAGCATTCATGGCTTTGTTGCGCTCCTCCCCAAGACTGGTAGTGGCCTTGATCTTTGTGATCTCACCCTTGCGCCATGTATCGAGCTCATTGTACAGCACGGCGAAATCCTCATTGGTGACAGGATGTGCCCGACGGTGCATATCCGCTTCTTGTTTCTTTTGAGAAGCCTCCTTGGCTATCCTTGCATCCTCCACCAATTTTGCAGCGTATTCCTCGTTGCTCTTACGCGCGTTGTATGCTCTGCAGCGTGCCATGTAGCCCCTCCACACGCGCTGAATGAACACGGTATTTTTTCGCTTGAGTTCGAGCAATTGGTCTGAGGTAAAATATGCCTTCGACTCAATCTCGTAGTCATTCTTGTCGTCTAACAACACATCTTCGCGTTGCATCTGTGTGCCACTCTCCCTGTAAGGTTGCACTGATACAGTTCTTTCTTTGTATGTCTGCGTCTCCCGGCATCGCAACTTACTAACGTCCTTAACTACCTTCTTACTCAACGTCGGTGTTTGTGTGCTGCTATGATGATAGATCTGACCCGTCTCCTTGTTTCTATAGCCACCCAAATAAAGCTTTTGGCTGCTTGCCTTCTCGATACCCACTGGAAAGTAGTAATCCCCGCTCGACAGCTTCACCTTCACCTCGATTTCCTCCGGCATCCTATACGATGGGTTACAATACTCTGGCCAAAGGGTTGGATCTTCTTCTTCTTGCGATTTATCCATCTCAGCGACCACC
>MDTE01092370.1_pt1 | contig 13095 bp, 14 predicted proteins | sample 811231 | NCBI WGS metagenome assembly MDTE01 (sample SAMN05326651, study PRJNA326480) | marine metagenome | isolation source: seawater | place: Indian Ocean: Red Sea | collected 2010
AGATCGTGCTTTACAAAAAGAAGATAAGTCTTGGACTTATTTTGCTAGTGATGTCGCTTACCATAATAATAAGCTTGAGAGAAAATATGATTTACTAATAAATATATTAGGAGCGGATCACGCTGGATATATAAAAAGAATTAGTTCTGTTGTCGAAGCAATATCTGGAGAAAAAAACAAACTAATATGTAAAGTAAGTCAATTGGTTAAACTAATCAAAGATGGCAAACCCTTTAAAATGTCTAAGAGAAAAGGAGACTACATAACTGTAGAAGATTTAATTAGAGAAGTTGGGAAAGATGCCACTAGATTTATAATGTTAAATAGAAGTAGCGATGTAGAAATAGATTTTGATTTTACAAAGGTTAAAGAAAAATCAAAAGATAATCCTCTCTACTATGTGCAATACTCATATGCAAGAATTTGTTCAGTTTTTAGAAATATAGAAAAAAAAATAGATGATGAGATTAAAATCAAAAGTTTTAATTTTAATTATTCTAAGGAAGAAATAAAAATACTTAAAAAGATCTCAGAGTGGCCAAGATGTATAGAAATAGCCTCAAACAAACTTGAACCTCATAGAATTCCTGTTTATTTATATGAATTAGCTTATGAATTTCATTCTTACTGGAATCTAGGTAAAGATGATGAAAGCAAAAGATTTATCACATCCGATAAAAAAATATCAGAAGATAAATTAGTTTTTTTGAAAGCGATTTCCAAAGTAATTAAATCAGGAATGACAATTCTTGGTGTTGCTACGCCTGAAAAAATGTAATGATTAAAGAATTAAAGTATTTATTTTATATAGCAGTAATTTTTATTTTTTTATTTTTTACAATAAAATTTTATTATTCTGATTCAAACATAAAAAATTCTTTTAGAACAATTAATTCTTATAAATCAATACTAACTGAAAACACTGAAAATTTAATTGTATTAAACAGTGATACAGATAATATTATTGAGTATATTGACGACAATAAAAATTCTAAAAAAAAAAAATTTTATTTTTGGAATTTATTAAATGATAATGAATAGACATAGATCTTTTATTTGCGGCATAAAAGGGTCAAAACTTACCAATGCTGAGATTAAATTTTTAAAAAAATATAAACCTTGGGGAATAATTTTATTTTCAAGAAATATTAAAAATATTAAGCAAACACAAAATCTTATAAATAAAATTAAAAATATATTTAATAATAAAAAATATCCAATATTAATTGATGAAGAAGGTGGCAGGGTTTCAAGATTAAAAAAATTTATTGAAAATAGTACTTTTACAGCTGAATATTTTGGCAATCTATTTAAATCAGATAAAAAAAAGTTTCATTTATATTTTAAAGTTTATATTAAGCAAATTTCAAATATTTTAAATACACTAGGATTCAATATTAATACAGTTCCTGTATTAGATTTAAGAAGATATAAATCCAATGAAATCATTGGAAATAGATCCTATTCAAAAAATAAATTTATTGTTTCTAATATAGGCGACATCTGTATTTACTTATTCCACAAAAATAAAATTGCATGCATAATGAAACATGTACCAGGCCACGGCATAACAAAAGTTGATAGTCATAAAAAAATTCCAGTTGTTAATAAATCAACATCTTTTTTATTAAAAAACGATTTTTTTCCCTTCAAAAACAAAAAATGTTTGTTTGCAATGACAGCTCACATTATTTTTAAAAAACAAGATCCGATAAACACTGCCACACATTCAAAGATTATGATTGATATTATAAGAAAAAAGATAGGTTTTAAAAATTTAATTATTTCAGATGATATTTCAATGAAAGCTTTAACTTATTCAATAAGTGAAAATACAAAAAAAGCATTTAAAGCTGGCTGCAATCTAGTTTTACATTGTAATGGCAAAATAAATGAAATGAGTAAAGTTGCAGAAAATTCTCCACCTGTGAGTGAATTTATTAAAAAAAAAACATCGCAATTTAATAAAATTATAAGATAATATTGATATATAGATGAATGATTCAAATCAATTTAATGTTAATTTAAATAATTTTAATGGACCTCTTGAAGTATTACTTGATTTAGCTAAGTCCCAAAAAGTAAATCTTGAAAATATATCTATTACAAAACTTGCTGATCAATTTATAGAATTTATGAGAAAAGCTAAAAATTTAAATCTTGAATTAGCATCTGAATATCTTTTAATGGCAACTTGGTTAACATATCTTAAATCAAAATTATTATTACCTGAAAGTGAAGAAGAAGAGTTTAAAGCAAACGAAGTTGCGGAAAAATTAAAATTACAACTTAAAAAACTTGAATTAATAAGACTATTGTCAGATCAGATGTTAAAAAAGAAAAGACTGGGAAAAGATATCTTTTTAAGAGGAATGAAAGGTTCAATTAGATCAATCAATAGCTATAAATATTCGCTTTCATTATTTGAAATTTTAAAAACTTATGCTTCAATAATTATGACTAAAGAATTTCAAAAAATAAATATACCCAAACTGCCAGTTTTTACTACAGAAGATGGAATAAAAATAATAAAAGATTATTTAGGAAAATTACATGACTGGAAAAACATTGATGACTTAATACCAAGAAATTTCATAAAAACAAAAAATTTAAAAAGAACTGGAAAAGCAGGAATTTTTTCTGGCTCTTTAGAATTGGTTAAAGAGGGCACTGTAATTATAAAACAAAAAAATTTATTTGATGAAATTTTTATTAAAGAGGCCAATGAATAAATTTAAAAAAAACAATATAGTTAATTTTCCAAATAATATAGCTGATGGAGAACGTGAAGTTGAAGCTATATTATTTGCTGCAGCTGAACCACTTGATATTGAAACAATTCAGTCAAAAATAAAAAAAAATATCAATGTTCCTAAAATATTAGAAAAATTGAAAAATCTTTATTCTAATAGAGGTATCAACCTTGTTTGTATATCAAACAGATGGTCATTTAGAACATCGGAAAAACTTTCTCATTTAATGTCACAACAAAAAACAGTAGAAAAAAAACTTTCAAAAGCAGCTATCGAAACTCTTTCAATAATAGTCTATCACCAACCTGTTACAAGAGCCGAAATCGAAGATATTCGTGGTGTTGCTTTTGGAACAAATACCTTAGAGATTTTGATGGAGTTGAATTGGGTTAGACCACAAGGTAGAAAAAATGTACCTGGAAAGCCAATTCAATATGCGACTACAGATGAATTTTTAAATCATTTTAATCTTCAAAAATTATCTGACCTACCAAATATTGAAGAATTAAGTACTGCTGGCCTTATAGATAAAACAAGTGTCGATGCATCTATTTTTGGTACTGGTAAATTTTACAAGGAAAAACAAGAAGAAAAAAAGGAAAATATCTATTCAAATATAGACGATATGCTTAGTAGTACACTTAAATCTGATGATAAAGATTAAAAAATATGTTACATAAAAAGTTATATAACGTTATAAGACATTTATGAGTATAGGTTTTTGGCAAATTGCAATAGTAGTGATTTTAGTAGTCCTTTTATTTGGAAGAGGCAAGATTTCTAGCTTAATGGGAGATGTTGCAAAAGGTATTAAAAGTTTTAAAAAAGGTATGGCTACTGACGCGACTGATGAAACTGACGTAAAAAATATTTCAGAAAATCAAGAATCGAAAAATCAAGATTCTAATAATAACAAAGAATAATTCATGCCACAAATTGGCTGGTTCGAAATTTTAGTAGTAGTTGGTATTGCAATAGTTGTCATTGGACCAAAAGATTTTCCAGTAATGCTAAAAAAAATTGGTTCATGGATAGGATCAATTAAAAGAACAGTAAGTAGTTTTCAAAATCAAATAACAGATCTTGAAAATACCGAAATAGACAATGACAGCAATCAAAATAAAAAATCCACTGATATAAAAAAAAATAGTAATGAGTAATAATCAAAATGAAATGGGTTTTATAAGTCACTTAATAGAATTAAGAAAAAGATTAATTTCATCTTTAATTTGCTTGTTGGTATTATTTGTTATTTGCTATTATTTTTCTGAATATATTTATGGATTTCTCGTTGATCCATATGCTAAGGCAGTTAAAAATGATATACTGGAAAGAAGATTAATATTTACTGCTTTGCAAGAAACTTTTTTAACTTATTTAAAAGTATCTTTTTTTGCAGCTTTTTTTATCACATCACCATTTATTTTAATACAGATTTGGAAATTCATTGCTCCCGGTCTATACGAGCATGAAAAAAGTGCAATTATGCCATATTTAATTTTAACACCTATTTTATTTTTATTGGGTGGTATGCTCGTTTATTATTTAATTATGCCTCTGGCTATTAAGTTTTTTTTATCATTTGAAAGCACAGGAATAAGCACAGGTTTACCAATACAATTAGAAGCAAAAGTAAATGAATATTTGTCTTTAGTTATGAAGTTAATTTTTGCTTTTGGTCTCAGCTTTCAATTACCAGTAGTTTTAAGTTTATTAGCAAGAATAGGTGTAGTTGATGCAAAATTTCTTGAAGAAAGACGTAAATATGTTGTTGTAATTATTTTTGCAGCCGCTGCTTTATTAACTCCACCAGATCCAATAACTCAAATAGGATTAGCAATCCCATTATTAATTTTATATGAATTGTCAATATTTTCTGTAAAAATAATAGAGAAAAAAATTAAAGAGAGCAATGCATAATTTAAAAGATTTAAGATTAAATTTTGAAAATTTCAAAAAAAAAATAACCTCCAGAAATACAAAAGTTGATTTTGACCAAATTCTATTATTAGACAAAAAAAATAGAGAACTGATTCAAAAAAAAGAAATGTTAGAAAAAGAAAAAAAAGATATTTCTAAAACAAAAGATAAATCACTATTTGCCAAATCAAAAGAAATAGGAAGCAAAATTGAAAAATTAATAAATGATCAAAATAATGAGCAAAAAAAACTTAACGATCTAATTTCTACTTTGCCAAATTTACCCTTGGATGATGTTCCAGTAGGTAAAGATGAATCATCAAATAAAGTGATTGAAAAAAAAGGAGAAATCAAAAATTTCGATTTTAAACCAAAGTCTCACTATGAGTTAGGCGAAAATCTTAAAATGCTAGATTTTAATTTAGCTACAAAAACCACAGGCGCAAGGTTTGTCTTTGTTAAAGACAAACTGGCTTTATTGGAAAGAGCTATATCGAATTTTATGATTGATGTTCATACACAACAAAATGGATATCAAGAAATCTCACCACCTTTATTTGCTTCTGAAAATAGTATGTTTGGAACAGGCCAATTACCTAAATTTGAAAATGATCAGTTTGAAATTAAATTAGATGAAAAAAATGATAGAAAATTTTTAATTCCTACTGCTGAAGTGATTTTAACAAATATGGTTAAGGATAAAGTTTTAAACCATAATGAGTTACCAATTAGGCTAGTTGCTTCGACTCCATGCTTTAGAAAAGAAGCTGGTAGTTATGGAAAAGATACAAAAGGTATGATCAGGCAACATCAATTTTACAAGGTCGAACTAGTTAGTGTAGTTGAGAATCATGAGTGCATAAATGAACTAGAAAGAATGACTTCATGTGCAATGATGATTTTAGATAAATTAAAACTTCCATATCGAAAAATAATTTTATGTACTGGTGATATGGGTTTTAGTGCAGAAAAAACATATGATTTAGAAGTTTGGCTCCCTTCAGAAAATAAATATAGAGAAATTTCGTCATGTTCATCTTGTGGAACTTTTCAAGCCAGAAGAATGAAAAGTCGTTATAAAAATAATAAGAATGAAACAGTTTCTGTCGGCACACTAAATGGAAGTGGTCTTGCTGTTGGAAGGACATTGATAGCAATACTTGAAAATTATCAACTTAGCGATGGAAGTATAATTATTCCAGATGCATTGAAACCATATATGAATAATTTGGATAAAATAAGCATTAATAAATAGTTGTCTTAACATTTTAGATAGTATAAATAATCGTTAACTTTGAGCACTATATGGACGCAGGAATAGGACAATTTATACCGTTAATACTTATATTTGTAATTTTTTACTTTTTTTTAATCAGGCCACAGCAAAAAAAAGTCAAAGAGCATAAAGCTATGGTTGAAGCCTTAAAAAGAGGAGATAAAGTTGTAACAAGTGGCGGAATTGTTGGAACTGTAGAAAGAGTTATTGATAACGAAAAAGTTGAGGTTTTAATTTCTGACAATGTCAAAGTTGAAGTAGTTAGATCAACTGGTATTCAAAGTTTATTAAATAATACAGAACAAAAAAAATAACATTATATTAAAGTGTTATACTTTTCAAAATTAAGAATTTTTACGGTACTTATTTTTACAGTTATATTTTCTTATTTTGCTTTATCTAATTTTACTAATTTCGATGATGATTTTTTTAAACAAAAAATAAATTTAGGCCTAGATTTAAAAGGTGGGTCTTATTTATTATTAGAAATAGACAATACACCTGTTATTGAACAAAAACTTCAAAACAAAGTTTTTGAACTAAAAAAATTTTTTAAAGAAAAATCAATAATTGTAGGTAATTTTAAAATAGAAGATCAAGAAATTAGCTTTAATACCAAAGACCAGATTGATGAAGTAAAAAAATTACTTGATGATGATGATAGCTCTATAAACCCTTATTATGAAAATTTTAAAACTCATGAATTTGATCTTTCTAATGAAAATAATTCATTTTATTTAAAATTATCAAAATATGGATTTGTATTATTAAAACAAGGATCTTTAGATAACGCGATTGAAATTGTTAGAAGAAGAGTAGATGAAATTGGTACGAATGAGCCAAATATTTTAAAAAGAGGTAGTGATAGAATATTGGTAGAATTACCTGGTTTAGACGATCCAGGACGAATTAAATCATTACTTGGCAAAACAGCAAATTTAACTTTTCAATTTATAACTCAAAATACAGAAGAGTCTTTTGGAACAGAAAAATTATTTTTTGAAGACGATTCTGAGGTAGCAATTGTCAGCAAAAGAATAATTGTAAATGGTGATAATTTAGTTGATGCAAATGTAAGAGTAGAAGATACTACAAATGAAACCGTTGTAACATTTAGTCTAGATAGAATTGGATCTAAAAAATTTGGTAAAGCCACTACTACTGGCATTGGAAAAAGATTAGCAATAGTATTAGATGGAAAAATATTAAGTGCACCAGTTATAAGAGAAGCAATAGTAGGCGGAGCAGGTCAAATTTCAGGAGATTTTACGTTCCAATCAGCTACAGATTTAGCTTTATTATTGCGATCTGGTGCTCTCCCAGCTCCATTAAATATAATCGAAGAAAGAACTGTTGGTCCTGATTTAGGAAAGGACTCTATAGATGCAGGAATTTCTTCATTAATAATAGGTTTTTTATTAGTAGTTTTTTTCATGATATACAAATACAAAATATTTGGTGTGATTGCTAACTTTACTTTAATAATAAACTTATTTTTATTAATTGGAATTTTAACTTTATTTGAAGCAACATTAACTTTACCAGGTATAGCTGGAATTATTTTGACTGTTGGCATGGCTGTAGACGCAAATGTATTGATATTTGAGAGAATAAAAGAAGAAATTAAAAATGAAAAAAACTCAATAATTGCTTTTGATAACGGTTATATTAAGTCTCGAACAACAATTTTAGATGCAAACGTTACCACACTAATTGCTGCTATAATTTTATTTTTTATGGGATCGGGACCTATAAAAGGTTTTTCTATTACTCTAGGTGTTGGAATATTAACTACATTATTTAGCGTATATTTTATTGCAAGATTATTAACAGCTACTTATTTACTTAAAAATAAAGATAAAGAGAAAATAATTTAATATGAGAAATATATCATTTAATAAATATTATAAATTATTTAATATAATATCTAGCTTTCTTATTGTTGCATCTATTTTGCTATTAATATTTAAAGGTTTAAATTTTGGTGTAGACTTTAAAGGTGGAACACTAATTGAAATTAGAACAACAAAAGCTAATATTAACATTTCCGAAATTAGAGATTCTTTTAAACAAATGAATCTTGGCAATGTTGCAGTTAAACAGTTTGGTAACGATACAGATTTTATTGTTAAATTTGACAAGAAAAATTCTAATGATCCAAATTTTATAAAAAATATAAAAAATAAATTAACGAATTCAATTGGTGATAATTTTAATTTTAGAAGAGTTGAGAATGTTGGTCCAAAAGTAAGTGCCGAGTTATTAAAATCAGGTATAATTGCTATAGTCTTATCATTAGCTGCTATGCTTTTTTATATTTGGATAAGATTTGAGTGGCAGTTTAGTATTGGAGCTATATTAGCGCTGTTTCATGATGTTATAATTACACTTGGCTTATTTTCATTATTTAACTTAGAAATTAATCTTTCTATAGTTGCGGCTGTTCTTACTATAGTCGGTTATTCTATGAATGATACAGTTGTTATATATGATAGAGTAAGAGAAAATTTAAAAAAATATTCTGATATAAAAATATTTGAACTATCAAATATTTCTATAAACGAAACGTTGTCTAGAACTATAATAACTTCTGCTACGACATTATTAGCATTACTATCAATATTTTTCTTTGGTGGAGAAATTTTAAAAGGTTTTTCATTTGCAATGATTTTAGGAGTGATTTTTGGAACATACTCCTCAATATTTATTGCTAATCCATTACTGGTTTTTTTAAACGTTTCCCAAAAAACAATTATTAAAGAAGAAAATTAATATAAATTTTGAGCCGCTACCATCGATAGAAGCATTGGTAGAGATAATAAAGTATTAGTTCTAGAAAAAATCATAGCGGTCTTAGCTGATTTTGCTTTTTTTTCTGGATCGCAATCAACTATTCCAAGTGCTCTTTTTTGATTTGGCCAAATAACGAACCATACATTAAAAGCCATTATTAATCCTAACCACATACCAATTCCTATTGCGGTATTTTTACCACCACCTGAACCAATTCCTAAAGTCATAGCTTCATGCAAATAACCATTCAAAGCAGCAAGAAATAAACCTGATACTATAGTCGCAAAGGCTGCCCATCTGAAATAAAAAAGTGCAGAAGGTGCAATTACCTTACCTATGGCTGGTTTTTGTTCGTCTGGTATTTTACCCATATTTGGAATTTGAACAAAATTAAAATACCATAACAATCCAATCCACATTATCGCTACGACTACATGAATATATCTAAATAACCAGCTCCAAAAAATTCTATCAATGTCAAATCCTCCATTAGCAAAAAATAGACCTAAAAATAATATAACTGTTATAGCTAAGGATAAATGAATAGTTTTTGATAGCGATTGTAGAAAATTTCCCATATTTTGATTTTATACTAAAAAGAAAAATTATGCAATTTTTTTAAATTTAGCGTTTAGCATCTGTTTTAAATATTTTCCTGTGTAGCTTTCTTTTATATTGCATATATCTTCTGGTTTACCTTCGGCAATTATATTTCCACCATTTACCCCACCATCAGGACCCATATCAATTATATAATCAGCTGTTTTAATTACATCTAAGTTATGTTCAATTACAACAACACTATTTCCTGTAGCTACAAAAGTATGTAATATTTCCAATAGTTTTTTTATGTCGTGTTGATGCAATCCTGTCGTTGGTTCATCTAATATATACATAGTTCTTCCAGTTGATCTTTTAGATAATTCTTTTGCAAGTTTAATTCTTTGTGCTTCTCCACCAGATAGAGTAGTAGCCTGTTGACCAATTTTAATATATCCAAGACCAACTTTTTTTAAGGTTAGCAATTTTGTTTTAATATTTGATATATTTTCAAAAAATTCACATCCTTCATCTACTGTCATATTTAAAACATCGGCTATACTTTTATCTTTAAATTTTATTTCTAACGTTTCTCTATTATATCGACTTCCTTTACATTCATCGCAAGTTACATATACATCAGGTAAAAAATGCATCTCATAAGTGATAACACCATCACCTTCACAGGCTTCACATCTTCCACCTTTTACATTAAATGAAAAACGACCTGGTTTATATCCTCTACTTTTTGATTCTGGTAAATTTGTAAACCAATCTCTAATAGGTCCAAAAGCTCCAGTATATGTTGCAGGATTTGATCTAGGTGTTCTGCCAATAGGTGATTGATCTATATCAATGACCTTATCAATAAGCTCAACACCTTTAAAATTTCTAAAAGGTTTTGGAATTTTACGTGATTTATTATTATTTAAAGTTAAATTTAAAGCATTAAACAATGTTTGTAGTATTAATGTTGATTTTCCGCTTCCAGAAACACCAGTTACACATGTAAAAGTTCCGAGTGGAATTTTAAGATTTACATTATTTAAATTATTTCCAGAAGCTCCTAATATTTCTAAATATCTTCCATTTTTTGCCATTCTACGATTTTTAGGCACTTGTATAAAACTTTTGTTTGAAAGGTATCTACCTGTAATGCTATTAGAATTTTTTAAAATATCATTATAAGTACCAGTTACAACAACTTCACCACCTTTGTTACCTGCTTCGGGACCTAAATCAATTATATGATCTGAATTAATCATAGTTTCGGTATCATGTTCAACAACAATAACTGTATTTCCTAAATCTCTTAATCTTTTTAATGCATCAATGAGTTTGATATTATCTTTTTGATGTAAACCTATAGAAGGTTCGTCCAAGACATATAACACGCCAGTTAAACCAGATCCAATTTGAGATGCCAATCTAATTCTTTGAGATTCGCCTCCTGACAAGGTCCCGGATTCTCTTGATAATGTTAAATAATCTAAACCAACATTTAATAAAAAATCTAATCTTTCATTAATTTCTTTTAATATATGTTGTGCTATTTTTAATTGACGGTTATCAAGTTTGTCATTTAGTGATTGAAACCATTTTTTTGCTTCTAATATAGATTTATTTGTAACTTCACTGATATTTAAATCATTAATTTTTATACACAAAGCTTCTTGTTTAAGTCTGTAACCTTTACAACTTTCACAATTTGTATCTGACTGATATTGTGAAATTTCTTCTCTTTTCCAATCGCTGTCGGTCTCCAAGTATCTTCTTTCTAAATTGTTAACAACTCCTTCGAAGGTTTTTTTATGTGAATATTTTTCATAGCCGTCATCGTAAGTAAATTTTATTTCTTCATCATCAGAACCATAAAGAATTATATCTTTTATTTTTTTTGATAAATTTTTCCATTTTTCATCAATTGAAAATTTATAATGTTTTGATAAAGAAGCTAAAGTTTGTGCATAATACATAGTGGATGATTTAGACCATGGTTCAATAGCTCCTTCAGCTATACTTTTTTTTTCATTTGGTACAACAAGTTTAGGATCAACATTAAGTTTAACTCCTATTCCTTCACATTCTTCACAGGCTCCATACGGACTATTAAAAGAAAATAATCTTGGTTCAATTTCTTCAATTGTAAAACCACTTTCTGGACATGCAAATTTTGTTGAAAAAATTATTTTTTTAGTTTTTCTAAATTTTTTTGGTAAAGTTTCATCTTCATACTCAACTATTAATAAACCATTTGAAAGATTTACTGAAGTTTCTACACTTTCAGCTAAACGATTACCTAAATCAGAGTTTATTACAATTCTATCAACTAAAATGGATATATCATGTTTGATGTTTTTATTAATTTCTGGAACTTTATCAATTTCATAAATTACATCATCTATTTTAATTTTTCTAAAACCTCTTCTTTTGAAAGATAAAATTTCTTTTTTATATTCACCTTTACGTCCCCTTACTACTGGTGAAAATAAGTATATGGTAGATTTTTTTGGTATTTGTTTAATTTTATCTACAATTTGAGAAATTGTTTGTGAAGTAATAGGTTTACCTGTAAAAGGCGAATAGGGAATACCTGCTCTTGCATATAGGACTCTCATATAATCATAAATTTCAGTAACCGTTGCTACAGTTGATCTTGGATTCTTGGATGTATTTTTTTGCTCTATTGAGATAGCAGGACTTAAACCTTCTATTAGATCAACGTTTGGTTTTTTCATTTTATCTAAAAATTGTCTTGCATAGGCTGATAAACTTTCTACGTATCTACGTTGTCCTTCTGCATAAATAGTATCGAATGCTAATGAGGATTTACCTGAACCAGAAAGGCCAGTAATAACAACAAATTTATCTTTTGGAATTTCTAAAGAAATATTCTTCAAATTGTGTTCTTTTGCGCCCTTAATAACTATCTTTTTTTGCATATTTTTTGTTGCTTTAATTTAATTAAATTAATATTCAAGTTAAATTGTGATATATATAAATATTAAACTAATCATTATATTTTAAAATATTATGGCAGGAAGCTTAAATAAAGTATTATTAATCGGTCGATTGGGCGCAGACCCTGAAATAAAACAGATGGTTAATGGAAAAAGTGTTGCTAGACTAAGTTTAGCCACCAGCCAAACCTGGAAAGATAAAAATACAGGTGAAAAAAAAGAAAAAACAGAATGGCATAGAATTGTAGTTTTTAATGAAGGTCTTATTAATGTCATTCAACAATATTTGAAAAAAGGTGCACAAATATACGTTGAAGGTCAACTTTCAACTAGAAAATGGAAAGATGAACAAAGTGGTCAGGACAAATATTCAACTGAAGTTATTATACAAGGTTTTAATTCATCTTTGACTATGCTTGGTGGAGGAAATCAAAACTCATTACCTTCACAAAATAATAAAAATATTACTGATGATACATCACAAGTTTCACAAAGTGAATTAGACGACGATATTCCATTTTAACCTATATGCAAAAACCCGACATATCTAGAGATAATAAAATTAAAAATATATCAATGTATGATGAAATGAGCTCATCATATTTATCTTATGCAATGAGTGTAATTGTAAGTAGAGCTCTACCAGATGTAAGAGATGGATTGAAGCCCGTTCATAGAAGAATTTTGTACGCAATGTATAAAGGTGGTTTCGACTGGTCTAAGCAATTTAGAAAATCAGCTAGAGTAGTAGGAGATGTAATAGGTAAATACCATCCACATGGTGATCAAGCTGTTTATGATGCTTTAGTTAGAATGGTTCAAGACTTTTCGATGAGTCTACCTTTAATAGATG
>MDTE01130171.1_pt1 | contig 13095 bp, 10 predicted proteins | sample 811231 | NCBI WGS metagenome assembly MDTE01 (sample SAMN05326651, study PRJNA326480) | marine metagenome | isolation source: seawater | place: Indian Ocean: Red Sea | collected 2010
CCAAAATTATCTTGAAAGTAAGTCCACAAACGACAAAATGACTATAAATGCAACGTATTCTCACACACCGTCCTCGCAGATCTGACGTTGTGATCTTATTGCCCAACACGGCACCAACATACATCCGTTCTGGAATCAAAGTAAAATGACTGCCTCTTCTGAAATTGACGCAATTCTGGTCACGCGAATTCGTGACGGAGATACAGACGCGTGGAATGATTTAATTTCACGTTACGAAGGACGGCTCCTGGCTTTTGCCGAAAGCCGGCTCAGTCTCAGAGCGGCAAGTGAAGACGTTGTTCAGGAAACCTTCATTGGATTTCTGAACAGTCTGCCAAACTTTGACTTCAAGCGGCCGTTGGAAAGCTATCTCTTCTCCATTTGTGCTCACAAGCTTACGGACCACCTACGACGTGAGGGCAGACGTCCGGCCCTACCGCTCTCTACGGGCTCTAGTGATAGCCAGGGGTCGTGGGACCTGGAAGGTTCATCGCGTCCAGCCAGCAGCATTGCCCGCAGCGGTGAACGTCGAAAATTGGAAGCCGATGCGTTGATCAAAGCCATCGGCGAACAAGTGCAACGCTGGATCAAACGAGGAGATTGGACGAAACTGAAATGTATTGAGGCACTTTTTGTTCGTGGCTGGACTAACAAAGATGTGGCAACCAATCTTGGCATCACCGAACAACAAGTCGCTAATTTCAAATTTGATTTTTTGGCACGCCTGCGTTCCACGATCAAATCGCAGGGATTATCGCAGGAAGTTTTCCCCGAATTGCATGAAGCTTAAACAGCATGCAAACTTAGAAATCCATGGCAGACCAACACAAGGTTGACTTGCTGAAAGGGAACCGTCGTTGTGACACGAAAACAGCGGACTCAGGCGGAATTGGAAGCCTATCTGGACGAAGACTTGCCGGCCGAACAGATGGCAGAAATCGAGAGTGTACTCCGTGCCGATCCATCTTTGGCCGAGATGCTGGTGAAGCTTAATGAACGACGGGATGCCGGCGCACATTCCCTTGGAGCAATTTGGCGAAGGAACCGTATTAGTTGCCCCACACGCGAACAGTTGGGAAGCTTTCTGTTGGAGACACTATCCGCTGAACTTACCGATTACATTCGGTTTCACATCGAGGTTATTGGTTGCCGCATCTGTCATGCCAACATGGCAGATCTACAACGCCAGGAAGAAGAATCCTCAGAAGTCGTCACTGGCCGACGGCAAAAATATTACCAGTCCAGCGCTGGCTACCTACACCTACAAGATTAGAGATCTCTAACCAAACAAACACCTGATAGTGACCTGACTGTGCACCGTGCGTGTTAATCGTAGTCCTGGACTTTGCCTGCCGCGAGCGATCAACGCCACTCACGAAGGAGCTGAACCGCACCATTCCCAACATGCCCAGCTGCCACATTTCGAATGACATCGACCTAATCCGTCACTGATGGTGGCGTTGAAACCACGGCCAAGCCAAAAATACCTCATGCAAAACAAACTTCGTATTGCGATGATCGGTGCCGCTGGAAAGGTTGCGGCTCCGTGTCATTTGAACGCGCTTCAAAATATCGATCGTGTGAATCTCTGTGCATTATGCGACTCGGACAAAGATCGTTTGGACGTTGTCTCCCAGCAGTACTCGGTCAAAAAAGTTTATACCAACTTCGAGAGTGTTCTCGCAGATGATGAGATCGATGCGGTCGACATTGTTGTTCCACCGTTCTTACATGCCGATATGGCGATTGCTACCGCACAGGCCGGCAAACACATTTACGTCGAAAAACCAATGTCACGCAGCGTTGGAGAAGCTCGAAAGATGATCGACGCGGCGGACATCGCCGGCGTCCAACTGATGGTCGGAGAAAGTTACTACTTTCACGGTGCTCATCAGTTAGCCCATCGGCTAATCCAACAGGGAGAAATCGGCGAAATCCTTCAGGTTCGACAGACGAAGGCTCCTTGGATTTTCACCGAAACAGAAAATCAACGCCTCGACGGACGCGGTCACGACGTCGCCTGGCGGTTCGATCCGACACTTTCCGGTGGCGGCAGCTTTCCCTGGATGATGGACCACGGGCCCCACCTATTTGCTACAGCTCGCTTGCTGGCGGGAAAACAACCCATTGATCAGGTCGTAGCGCTTGCCCGCAACTCAGGCTATGGACCCGAAAAACACTTACGTGGAATCACCGCCGTATCGTGGACGTATGCACACGGAGCTGCGGACGGAGTTTGGACACATGTAGAAAACAAACCTGAAGGAGGACGGTACATCGGCTTTCGGACTGAAGTGATGGGTACCCACGGAACGTTGCTGGCATTCGGCGAAGGTGGGGGCGCCGCACCTGGGTTCGCACAGGTGCCCCCCGTAACAATTTTCAAAAATGGCACCACACACGAATTCAAATTGGACGAGCCGTCAGATCGATCGTGGGTCTCTAACAATTCCTACTACGACCAAGCACACACACATGCGTTACAACACTTTGCTGACTCCATCCTTGATGGAAACCCGCTCGAATACGATGGCAATCACGGGCTACTCGACATTACTGCTACGCTTGCAACCATTCAAAGTGCAATCAAAGGGCACGCCGTGCGTCTGGAGGATGTCAAGGATGACTGGACTCCAAACATTACGTAGCTAGGGCGAGGGTTTTTATGAGACGAGGAAATGAGACGGTACAAAACAGACGTCTGAATCCAGAAAAATTGTGTATTCAATGGCCCCACTCCTAGCACGGCCGCTGCCATCATCTCACTCAAAGGATGAATCTGAAAACGGTGCCAGCCAAGCAACCGTAAACTGTCACCCAATCGCATTTCGTGCCAAAACCATGGTGACCTAAAAGAACAAGTGTTGGCGAGCTCCGGCAGATCGTAGAAACGCCGCTGGATGTCGCAGGAGTGGAACATCTTCGTTCCTGCATCCTCCGCTATCATGTTTCCAACGGAAAACGTTCAATACGCACCCTCTCACTACGTGTACCGTCGTGGAATTCCAACTGGACTACAGCGTACTCAGTCGCCTCGTCCACCTGGACAAACGACTGTTCTGCTGTCGACAACTGGAATTGCAAATTCGGACGCTGGCTGTCCACTGCATACACGACTTTGGCAATCGCATCCTGGTAGACCAGTAGATGCGTAAAATACAAGCGCTGACTTCGTTGATTCCTGCCAAAACGCACCCAATCTGCTTGGGTGAGCCTCAGGGCTTGTTTCGCCTGCTTCGTCCGTTCCACGGCGGGATCAAATTCCAAAGCAAATGGTCCGCGTTCTATGCCACGCACGTCGACATACTTGACCTCAATTTTGCCTGCGTCGAGGGCTTGTGGTAAAAAGACAAAGTTTTGCGGTGCTTCCGCACCCGTACGATGGTCCACTTGTTCGGTCATTTCTGTGGTCTGGTAACTCTGGTCGGCTCCTGTCCGATACAAAATTTTTCGTGCTGCCTCGGCAATTTGGAACTCCAGCTTCCAACCACGACGATGCTTCGAGGCAGAAAGCTTTACCGGCTGAGAGGAATTTTGATTGTCAGTCACACGGTGTGCTGTCAGTTTCTCCTGTGCCTCTTCAATGACCGCCGCCGCTTCGGTCTGATCCAAATAGTGTCGCACAAGAAAACCGGCCTGATGTAGATCCAACAACTTCTCCATATATTGTCGTTCCACCGTTCGATCGTTCAATGATTGAACTCCGAGTAAAGCGCGAGACGCACATCGGCTCAGTTCAAAATAAGCTGGCGCAAAATCAGGGAAGTCATGCACCAGGTTTTCGAGTAGTTTCTGGCGATCAGGAAGATCTGCTAACAGCGCCACAGCAAAGCGACGGACGCTTGTGTGAGAATCACCCGGCAATTGATGATAAACATTTCTTGCTCCAGCCAGGCCCTCTTGGAGCTTGAGTAGTCGCTGAAATCTCGTGTGAACATCCACGAAATCAATGTCTGTTGCGAACAAACTTAGGTACTGCTCTCGTGCCGCTCCGTAATTGGAACGCCGCTCCCAAACTCGCGCGTTATGATACATTTCACCGGGTGTTTGGGGATCAGAGACTAACCCGCTTGTCCGTTCAGCAGCCAAGAATGAATCCCGGATAGCTTCTAACGAATCGACGATCCGTTGCGTGTTCTCCTCGATGTTCGCACCAGATCGAGCAAATTGAGCGACATGTTTGTGAATCTGCTGAGTATCGTTGGCCACGCCTTTCAGGGTAGGCAGCCAGGACCCATCAGGTTGTTGTTGTCGATCCACATCGTCCGTCTCCGCTAGAAACGTCGACGGCTCCTCCAACGAAGAAGTGGGGGACGGGATCTCTGACACAACTTGGTCTGCTGGGGCAAGAAGCTGAGTGCCACCAGCTGGACGGTTTTGAGATGGAATCACAAAGTTAGCTAGGATGAACCAGGCTGGCACAAGACAACCGACAAGGACGGCTATGCCCGCAACCCACTTTCGACTTTGATAGCGCCCAGCCGATACCCCGACAACATGTAAACTCGAAGCACGGTCGGTGGCACCAGAGGACGTGTGATCTCCAACATATTCACCCAGCTGTGAAGCATTCGAGAAGGGCGTCAGTGCCTGGACGACTGCCTGCGGAGTTTGGAATCGGTCGTCCGGGTTTTTGGCCATCATGCGACCGACTATTTTTTCTACCTCTGGAGGTAGACCGTTTACCAACCGTCTCATAGACGTTGGCTTTTCTCTACTATGTGCAACGTATTTGGAAAGCTCTGTCTTATATTGGGGTCCGTAGAACGGTGGCTTGCCCACCAATAGGTTGTAAAGCGTACATCCCAAGCTATAGATATCGGCTCGAATATCGACGCTATGCGTACTGTGAATTTGCTCAGGTGCCATAAAGTCTGGAGTTCCCATCAGCTTCCCGGCCGTAGTCTGCAGGTTTGTGCACTCTGCATTCCGAAGTTTGGCAATCCCCAAGTCCAAGATCTTGACCATCCCGGTTTTGTCGAGCAACAAATTGGATGGTTTGATGTCGCGGTGAACCAATCCATGTTCACAAATATGATCCAAGCCCAGCGCTGCCTGCCTCGCAATCTCGCATGCGCTGGCACAGTCAAACTTCCCGGCCGCGATCAACCGTTCCAAGTCAACTCCGTCAATCAATTCCATCGCCAAAAAGTGAACGCCTTCGAACTCACCAGCATCGGTCGCTTTGACAATGTTTGGATGGTCCAGTTGTCCAACGGCAGCCATTTCTCGGTGGAATCGTTCCAGACCGTCGGCGCGATCTTGCATCGAACTTGGCAAGATTTTGAGTGCTACTTCGCGTTTCAGTTTTGTATGAGTGGCTCGATAAACGGCGCCCATGGCACCTCGCCCGATTTCATGCTCAATGGCATAAGGACCAAGCTGAGCTGGCGCTGTGACCGTTTGTAACGGCTGAACATCGACTGCGATCGTATTACCAAAAGTTGATTCCGATTTCTCTACATCAGAAGATGGATTTGATGGAATTTCACCTGGGTCACTAGAGTCGGATTTTTTGTGCGTATCGGTCAACATAAATGAACAGCCTGCTTTCTAAAGAAGAAAATCGCACCCATTGATTCCCTATTCAAAAATGCAGTATGGAGAGCCATCAGGACGCTTTAACTGGGTGCGACGAACAAAGCATTTACAGATAGACCCAAGTCGAGGGCCGGTCGTTCCGATTGCACAGCTTGTCCGGAATTCCTCATATCCCCTCGACTTGGGGGGGGGCCAGACACAAGAGAGCTGCGATAATTTGCTCCATTCGCTATTCGTCGCTAGAATAGACGCACCGTGGAGAGACCTGAGGCTCTTGTAGGACAAGTCTATTCTCGACACGATGAGTGTGGTTCACACGTATTGAGTAACCGTTTTCAGTCTCCACAGGCAACCAGGAAGTTCCCAAACAAGCTATTCATTCAGCCGGCACCTTCGACTGGGCGGTAAACCGAGATATCGAATGGGTCAGCGAATTAGGAGGAAACGCTAATGCGAAAACTGAATGTGATCTACCTATTTCTAGCTACTATTTTCTGCTGCACATCGTCCATGGGCTTACGAGCCAACACGGCCAGCTATTCTTTCAACCAAGAAAATATAGACGTAAATTCCGGGCAAACAATGGTCTACTCTATGGATGTGGGGCCGGATCCCCTGCCCCTGATGGTGACTCACACCACGCCTAACAGCGAGCTGACATTCAATACCTCTGCATTGCAAACGAACGTCACGTCACTATCCGCTCGAGCTTCGATTACGGCAGATGTGGATCAACTAGGAACCAATGAAGCCTGGAACAAAGTGGAAGCTAGTGCAGAAGCGCAAGCAACCTTGGTCGATACCATCACAGTACAAGGAGCCTCCGGTGTTCCAGGAGGACAGCTTATATTTCACTGGACTCTGCAAGGCATCTCAGAAATTTCCTTTGCAGAAAAAAGTATGGCAGACCTATTATTGGTGAACGACCTGTCCACATCGGCCACGCTACAATCGACCATTCCCGGCTCCGGTGGTGTCATCGTGTCAGAAACGCACAGCCACCCAGAAGAAGGATCATTTCCTTTTTCTTCAGGCGCTCTGTCATTCAGTGTCCCCTGGCAGGGAGGTTCGCCAGTTCCGATTTTCTTCGACCTGGAGGTCAGCACGAATTTGAGAGCATTCAATTTCGATGCACGTGGATTCGACGCTTTCACGGAAGTGGACGCTTTCAATACAGCGGTGCTAACAGGAATCGCTGTGTTCGACTCGAGCGGCATGGCGCTGGAGAATGCCACGGTGATTTCGGAATCGGGATACGCATACCCGATGGTACCGGAGCCTGGAAGCGGGTTACTATTGGTTGTGAGCTTACTAGTAGGCCTATCGCTTCCAACTGACTACCATGTCCGCCGACAATGATGTAGGTAAAACATCTAGAGCACCCTCATTCGCGTATTCTAGAAAAAGGAAACTTATCGCCACCTCAAAACCATGTATGGCGGAAATGCACGAGCGCATGACTGTCGCGGAAGACCAGAACACAAAGTCTTTGAACTCTTCCAGATTTAACATGTACCAGCGTCACGCTCTTGCCTGCTGAACAAACTTCTCAAAAATGTGGCGTTGCTCAATCAATGCGGCAATTCGGTCATCAGGGTTTGTTCGGCATTCCAGTAGAATCCAGCCAGTGTAATCGTTGGCAACCAACAATTCGAATAGTTCGGCATACGGATAATTCTCATCCTGTAACTCACGGACGTGCACCGTGTCTCCAAAACGACTTTTCACCAGGTTGAAATTGTACTCCAAACCTTCGCCTTGCAAATCGACTTGGTTGCAATTCCAACAAACGGTTACATTCTTTTCGGTGGCAACGTCCATAATGCGTTTCATGATCGGCAACTGTTGGGTCTGCCGGCCGTGAACTTCCACACGGATTTCCTGCCCCAAGTCTGCCGCGAATCTCCCCACCTCATTCAGGGACTTGCCGATTTGTTCAATGGTCTTCTCGACAGGGACGTTCGCCGGAAGCGTGTTGGGCTTCACTTTGACCCCACTACCACCACAGTCGTAGGACAACTTTACATACTCTTTGGCATGGTCGATATTGGATTGCAATTCTTGAGGGTCGGGAGCGTGAAACTCCCAATTCGTACCGGGGCCCAGGAACGTTACGGAGGAGTCCTCGAATCGCTGACGCACCTCTTTTCGCTCGGCGACGGTCAAACTCGATTCAACACCATGCTTGTGCTGAGTACGTAGTTCCACACCCAAGACTCCAGTCCTTTCACAGTTGGCAATGAGTGTTGGCAAATCCCAATCCTGGCCCCATAAATACGTCACGAGTCCTATTCGCATGCGTTCGGTTTCATCTGCCAGTGCACGTGGGACGAAGGCTTGAGTTCCGAGACCTACGGCCAGAGTGGTGCCGACGAATTGCCGTCGAGTCACAGAAATCGACATCATCGAGTCTCCTGTTGAATTAGAAAAGCAATCATGAAGGTAAAAACTTAAATTCGGGAGTTGTTGATTTCATCCGCCGTGAAGTGAATGTTCGTTGTTTGGTGCAGGGTCGCGGACAGGCAGCAGGTTTTCATCTTAAATCTCTACCCTGAATTCCAATTTAAGCAACTCTACACTGGCCCGAGAGCGCATTCAATCACCCCGAAACAAAACAGGGACGTTTGAGACACTCAATCATCCACTTACGCCACGGATTGAGTTTCCACAGTGGCGGCAGGTTTTCCACGCTGAAAACAAAACTCTCCATCACGGAAGTCAACAGTCACGCAATCGCCGCCCTGAAATTCATTCTTCAGGATTTCCGTCGCCAGTGGATTCTGTATACTTCGCTGAATGATACGTCTCAAAGGACGCGCACCATAGGCAGGATCATAACCCCGTGTGGCAATCTGCTTCCGGGCGGCAGGCGTCACCAGCAGGTCGACGCCGTGCTGTTCCAGCTGTCGGGACAATACGGAGACTTGCAAATCGACGATCTTGGCAATCTCGTCACGTTGTAACGGATGAAAGATAATCGTGTCGTCGATACGATTCAGGAACTCTGGAAGGAATCGCGACTGGAGCGCCTCGAGTACAGATTGCTCAATTTCTTCTCGCGCCCCACCTTCCTGCGCAACCGCCTGAATCAACTGGCTTCCAACGTTACTCGTCATGACGACAATCGTGTTGGTAAAGTTAACCGTGTGACCGTGATTGTCAGTGAGCCGTCCGTCGTCGAGCACTTGCAACAGTAGATTAAAGACGTCGTGGTGAGCTTTTTCAATTTCGTCGAGCAGGATCACGCAGTAAGGGCGCCGACGTACGGCTTCGGTCAGTTCCCCCCCTTTTTCATAGCCTACGTATCCAGGAGGAGCACCGATCAACCGGCTGACCGTGTGCCGTTCCATGAATTCACTCATATCCAAGCGAACCATGGCATTTTCGTCATCGAACAAAACTTCTGCGAGTGCTTTACATAATTCGGTCTTCCCAACACCGGTAGGACCCAAAAACAAAAAGGAACCAATAGGCCGCTCTGGATCTTGTAGACCACTTCGGCTACGCCTTACGGCATTGGAGACGGCTTCCACGGCTTCCAGCTGTCCAATCACACGTTGGTGCAGCCGTTCTTCCATGATGAGCAACTTGGCTCGTTCGGACTCCAACATCCTCGAAACCGGTATGCTGGTCCAGACGCTGACCACTTCGGTGATTTCTTCCTCGGTAACTTCTTGTCGCAGCAGTCTCCGTTGAGTACCTTCCGGTTCGGCACCGGTCTGTTGTTCTTCCTCCACTTCCAACAGAGATCTCAAGGCGCGACAGGAGGAATCCAATTCGTACAGTCGTTGATATTCCATTTCGCCTACAGGCTCTCCGGCCGATTGTTTCTCTTTAATGAGAGTGTCTAGCTGCTGGAATTCGTGTTCCGCGTTGGCCAACTGTTGGCGCACTTTTTGCACGTCTCCCAGGCCCAACTTTTCAGCATCCCATTGCTCGCGCAGACTGGCCAATTCGCGTTTTTGCACTTCCATATCTGCTTCGATCTGAACAAGTCGTTCCTGCGCATGCTCTTCAGTTTCCTCGACGAGCTGGCGTTGAGCCAATTCAAGTTGCGTCAAACGTCGTTGGACTTCATCGATTTCGGTAGGTACGCTCTCCAATTCCATTGCCAGCCGACTGGCAGCTTCATCAACCAGATCAATGGCTTTATCTGGCAAAAAACGATCGGCGATATATCGGTCGGAAAGTTGCGCAGCAGCGACCAATGCAGAGTCTTTGATTTTCACTCCGTGATGAGCTTCATATCGCGGCTTCAACCCGCGGAGTATGGCAATGGTGTCTTCGACGGACGGTTCGCCCACCAGAACTGGTTGAAATCGTCTCTCTAAAGCCGCATCTTTTTCAATATACTGCCTGTATTCATTAAGTGTGGTTGCCCCGATGCAGCGTAATTCTCCACGCGCCAAAGCTGGCTTCAACAGATTTGCCGCATCACTGCCACCCTCGGCATTTCCGGCACCAACCACAGTATGTAATTCATCAATAAACAACACGACCTGGCCGCCGGCGTCGTTTACTTCTCGCAACACTGCTTTGAGCCTATCTTCGAATTCCCCACGAAATTTGGTTCCAGCAATCAGAGCCCCCATGTCCAATGCCATAACACGTTTGTTTTTGAGGCTTTGCGGCACATCACCTTGCACAATGCGCAACGCAAGACCTTCTGCAATCGCCGTCTTACCAACCCCTGGCTCACCGATCAGAACGGGATTATTTTTAGTGCGTCGGGACAAAACCTGAATCACGCGGCGGATTTCCGTGTCACGACCAATGACAGGATCGAGCTTGCCAGCCACCGCTTGTTCCACGAGATCAATCCCGTACTTTTCCAAAGCTTGGAATTTATCTTCGGGATGTTCATCGGTGACGCGCGCCGAACCACGCACCTTACGCAGTCCATCAAGCACATCTTGTGTTTCAACCGCGCTGAGCTTCAACAGGCTCTGTGCCTTACTTTCTGTTTGTGTGAGACCTAGCAACAGATGTTCTGTAGACACAAATTCATCATTCATGCTCACAGCTTGTTGACCTGCTGCCTCGAGCACCTGTTGTAGTTCGCGGTTCACATTCTGGGTTCCACCTCCTGATATCTTTGGCAGACGCTGCAGCTCCGATTCAACTGCTTTCAGCAGCTGCTCCATCTGCACTCCGATGGCTCCCAGCAACGGTCGCACAAGCCCATCAGTTTCTCTGAGCAACGCCACCAACAGATGTAACGGAGTGATTTCTGTATGTTGGCATTGACCGGTGATTTGCTGCGATCTTTGTAGGGACTCTTGTGCCTTCACAGTCAATTTGTCAAAAGAAAAAGTCATTGCGAACTCCTCAGTAACACCAAGATATTGTGAAAATGATGTTGGTACGTGCGCAGCAAAAGCGCAGTGTCATCGCAGAGGGAAAGAAGTTCCGTGTCCGGAAACAAAGGCAACTATCAAGGATGAGACCTAATGACGGCCCCAATTATGAATCCTTGACCTCAAATTCCGCATCAATGGCGTCATCGTCGGCGCTAGCCGCCGCGGCACTGGCAGATCCATTGTCTGACTCACCGTTATCGGTTGCATTCGTTTGTTGGGCCGATTCATACAAAGTCTTGCTGAACGCGTGAGAAGCCTGCTCCAGTTCCTGAATCGCAGCTTTGATCGCGTCTGGATCGTCTCCCTGGGCAACTTCACGCGCCTTGGTCATCGCATCCTCGAGAGGCTGCTTGTCGGCATCGCTTAGCTTTTCTTCGTGCTCTTTCATCATTTTTTCGAGTTGGAAACACATCTGGTCGGCTTGATTACGAGCTTCGACAAGTTCCCGTTTGCGTTTATCTTCGTCGGCATTATCTTCTGCGTCGGACCGCATACGATTGATTTCATCATCCGACAATCCTGAGGACTGCTCGATCGTCACGGACTGTTCCTTGCTAGTCCCCAAATCCTTGGCGGAAACATTGAGGATTCCGTTTTGATCAATATCAAATTTCACCTCGATCTGAGGCATTCCACGAGGCGCTGGAGGAATATCCTCCAGATTAAATTGACCCAACAACCGGTTGTCGTTGGCCATTTCTCGCTCACCTTGAAATACGCGAACTGTGACCGCCGTCTGATTATCTTCGGCCGTACTGAAAACCTGTTTGCGTTCTGCAGGAACCGTGGTATTTCGCTCTACCAACTTGGTAAAGACACCACCTAATGTTTCGATGCCCAGCGAGAGCGGAGTGACATCCAGCAACAGAACGTCTTTGCGATCACCCGCCAGGACGCTTCCCTGGATGGCCGCGCCAGCAGCAACCACTTCGTCTGGATTCACACCTTTGTGAGGGTCTTTCCCAAAGACCTCTTTGACAAGTTGCTGAACTTTTGGCACACGTGTCGAACCGCCTACCACGACCACCTCGTCAATCTCACTCGGCTGCAATTTAGCATCTTTCAACGCTTGCAAGACTGGCCCCCGACAACGTTCAATGAGAGGGTCAATAAGTTCCTCAAATTCTGAACGGGAAATCGAGATCTGTAAGTGCTTGGGGCCTGTGGCGTCTGCGGTAATGAACGGCAGATTGATATCTGTTGTGGCCGTACTACTCAATTCTTTCTTCGCCTTTTCACAAGCCTCTTGCAGGCGTTGCAACGCCATCGTGTCTTGGCGCAAATCGATGCCTTGTTCCTTCTTGAACTCATCAGCGACATGGTGAATCAACACTTCGTCCAAATCGTCGCCACCGAGGTGTGTATCCCCGCTGGTACTAATGACCTCAAAGACCTTAATGTCGTCATCTTTACCTTCGGTTTCGGCTACCTCCAACACAGAAACGTCAAACGTGCCGCCACCTAAGTCGAACACGACAATCTTCTCCTGTGCCTTTTTGTCCAAACCATAGCTGAGTGCTGCAGCGGTCGGTTCATTGATGATACGAGCCACTTCGAGACCCGCAATCTGACCGGCATCTTTGGTCGCCTGACGCTGCGAATCGTTAAAATAAGCCGGTACGGTGATCACCGCTTTGTTCACTTTGTGTCCCAAATATGATTCAGCTGCTTCCTTAAGCTTACGCAGCACCTTCGCCGAGATTTCCTGAGGAGTAAACTCTTGGTCGTCAACCTTGACGTTGACGTAGTCTGAGCTACCCCCAGTAATCTTGTACGGGACCATCTTTTCTTCGGACTGGACCTCGTTGTGGCGACGCCCCATAAAACGCTTAATCGAATAGATCGTGCGATGAGGATTGGTAACAGCTTGTCGACGGGCAGGTTCACCGACCAGCGTCTCACCTTTATCATTGAACGCCACCACACTCGGCGTAATACGATTGCCTTCTGCGTTGGGGATGATCTTAGGTTCATCACCTTCCATGACGGCAACCACCGAGTTAGTCGTTCCCAAATCGATTCCGATAATTTTTTCGCCCTCGGCCATGTCTCGCTCCCTTTTTCTCGTCTCTCTCGCTTTTCAAGTCAGCGACAACATTATCCGTTCCCAATAACCGCAGCTTTCGGCAGGTGTTTGAACGCCCTTGCTGGGTGCGCCGGAAATGTTGCAAACGTATTATGTGTGTAAACGCTC
>MDTE01033049.1_pt1 | contig 13094 bp, 10 predicted proteins | sample 811231 | NCBI WGS metagenome assembly MDTE01 (sample SAMN05326651, study PRJNA326480) | marine metagenome | isolation source: seawater | place: Indian Ocean: Red Sea | collected 2010
AGTACTAGGTATATATGCCTCAGGTTGATAATAATCATAATATGATACAAAATATTCTACAGCATTATTTGGAAAAAATTGTTTAAACTCACTAAATAGTTGAGCCGCTAGCGTCTTATTATGACTAAGTATTAATGTTGGCTGATTAATTTCTTTAATTACATTAGCTATTGTAAAAGTTTTTCCTGATCCAGTAACACCTAGTAGAGTTTGATAGTCAATATTATTATGTATTCCATCACATAAGTTTTTAATTGCTTCAGGTTGATCTCCTGCTGGTTTAAATTTTGCGTTTAAATCAAAACTCATTTGGAATCGTTCAATATTTTTTGTTTATGATTGATGTGGTCAATATCCTGTTTGACGGAATTTATTTTATCCTCCACTTCTTTATACAAAGATTCTGTTTGAGTGTTATTTGATAAAAAGTCAATATTGTTCTGATATTGTAAGAGTTTTTTTTTCAAAATATCTAAACTTGAATCTAAATAATTTTTCTCTTCAGATATTAACTTAGTTTTATTTTTAATACTTTTTATTTTTAATGTGTAAATATCAATATCTGCAGTACGATAATCAATTCCTATTTCTATATATTTTGCTATTATTAAATTATCAAATTTTGAGTTTAAATTTTTATTTGAAATAATATTCTTATCGGTATACCATTTGTTAATGTAATTTTTCAAAATATTTAAACTTTCTTTTTTTGTTTTTACCTGTAATTTTTTAATTCTAATGAGTGTTTTCTTTTTTTCTTCTATTATCTTCTTCTCTTCTAGTTTAGCATTCTTGAATGTTTCATTTCTTTTTTTAAAAAAATAATCTGTTGAAATTTTAAAATCTTGCCATAAACGATTAGATTGTTTCGTGTAAGCTATTGATTTCCATTCTTTTTGTAATTTAATTAATTTATTACTGCTTTTTTCCCATTCAGTTGATAATTTTAATTGTTTTGCTTCTTGACAAATTTCTTTTTTTCGATTTATTAAAGCAATTTCTTTTATTTTTTTGGTTTCATAAAAATTTCTCTTTTTTTTATAAAAATAGTCTAGAGAATTTTTAAACTCTTCCCATACTTTTTTATTACTATTTTTTTCAAGCTTACCTATTTTTTTCCATTTATTAGTAAGTTTTTCACATTCTAATGTTTTTGATTTCCATTCAGAAATAGTTAAATTTGATTCATCTGCCAAAGACTTTATTTTTTTGCTTATATCATTTTTTTCTTTAGTTTTTTCATTATCAATTTTTTTTCTTTTTATAAAAAAATCATTCTTTTTTTTATTTAAATCTTTACTAATTTTTTGAAATCTGTTCCATATTTTGTCTCTGTATTCTTTTTTAACAGGACCAATTTTTTTCCATTTAATATGTAGATCTTGCAAAGACATATCCATTTTGTTAATTGACGTTTCATTAATTAACTTCTCAGCATCTAGACAAATTTGCTCTTTAAGTTTGAAATTTTTGTCAAAATCAATATCTCTTAATTCTTTATTGAGTTTAATGTAGTCATAAAATTTAACAACATTATGATTATAGGATTGCCATATATCAGTTTTAAATTCAATTGGAACAAATCCAATATCATTCCATTTTTTTTGTAGAGATCTAAATTTTGAGAATGTATTATTTAATAATTCTTTTTGTTCAGTTAATTGACTTATTTCACTTATGATTTTTTCTTTTTCTTTTAGATTTCTCTTTTCTTGATTGTTTATTTTTTCTCTGAAAATCTCTTTATTTTTTTTATATTTTTTTAAAATTTTTTTAAAATTTATTTCTTCTTTTAAATCATTTTCAGAAATACTTTTGCTTGATTTTTTGTAGTTAAATTTTTTATAGAATATAGATTTAATTAACTCAATATCTTTAGAGACCTTCATTGGATCTTTCTGAGAAATCATATTTTTTACTTGATTTGTTAGTTCAGTAAAATCTTGTGAATCTAATTCTATTATATTTAATTTTTTCAACGTATATATTAATTTACAATATTACTATTATTTTTGAGTGTTCCAAATATTCCATGAAGCTTCTGCTTGCTTTTTTAACATGTCTAATCCATTTTTAGTGTTGCTTCCTCTTTTAATTCCTTCTTTTAAAAATTTTGTAGTTGGTGGGTTGTATATCAAATCATAAAGGTAGTGGGAACTATCTATATATTGGTAAGGAATATTTGGATATTTTTCAATTTTTGGAAACATTCCTAGTGGTGTTGTATTTATAATTAACTTGTGTGTTTTTAATAAATTAAAATCAATGTACGCGTAGTTATATTTAGAATTTCTTGAAATAACAATAAACTCCTTGTTTAATTTATCTAAAACATATTGAACAGCCTGAGAGCTACCGCCATTACCAAGAATAATTGCCTTTTTATATTTTTTAAGAGTATTAATACTATGTTCAAATCCAATTATGTCAGTGTTATAGCCAATTAATTTGTTTTCATAAATTTTAATAGTATTTACAGAATTAACTTTTCTAGCTTCTGGACATAAAGCATCTAAATATGGAATAATTGTTTGTTTATATGGTATTGTAACGTTAAGTCCATAAATATTTGCTTGATTTATTATTTGCTTAAAATCCTCTACGTAATTGATTTCAAAGTTTCTATAGATAACGTTAGATATTTTTTCCTTTTTAAATTTTTCATTAAAAAATTTTAAAGAAAATGAATGGTCTAATTTTTTACCAATTAATCCATATACTTTCATTTTCCTTTGTCAATATTTTCGAGTAAATAAACTATCAAAAAACCAAAAAATATTAAACATAGAGAGAAAAGTGATTCAAGATTTAAATTTTCAGGAAGAGACCAGCTATATGCTAATAAGTTGTCTTTGTTATCTATTGAAATATCAGAACTTTTTATTTTTTTCCATGGCCAAACAATTAATAGAGATCCAGAGATGAAACCTGTTAAAATAGATAATGTTTGATCTTTGTACTTCTTTAATAAATGAGCAATAATATGTGAAAATATTACTAATCCTAAAACTGAACCTATTAAAAAAAAAGATAAAATCATATAATTAAATTCTGATATAGCAGAAACTAAAATTAATTCATAATTTCCCATTAGAATTAAAATAAAAGAACCTGAAAGACCAGGAAGCATCATTCCACTAACTCCGATAATTCCACATACTATTATAAATAGTAGGTTGTCATTTTCATTTGCAGGTTCCAAAAATAAAAGAGATGTTGCAACAATAGCACCGAAAATGAAAATTATAAAATTATAAATATTCCAATTATTAATTTTTTTACCTATAAAGTATACAGATGCTAAAATTAGTCCAAAGAAGAATGACCATATCATAATTGGATAAAACTCAAACATATATTCAAATAACTTTGCCACACTAAATACACCAAATAAACTTCCACTAAATAACCATGTCAGGAAAATTAAATCCGTATGTTTAGCAAACTTTTTAAAATCCATTGATAGTAAAAGCTTAATAGCAGTTAAATCAAATTTCTTCAGTGCATTAATAAGTCTTTCGTAAATATTAGTAACTAAAGCGATAGTACCGCCAGAAACTCCTGGAATAATATTAGCTACTCCCATTGCAATTCCTTTAAGAAATAAAATAAGTTTTTGATTTTTTTTGATATTTTCCTTGTTTACTTTTAACACCTAATGATTATTAATTAGTTATAAAATTATTAAGTGTATCACCCCTTAGCCCTAGTCTTAGAGTCTCAAGAGGAATTATGTCAGAATGAGAGATGTTTGCAAGATTAACATTAGTTCCAAATTTATTGATAAACCAAACTTGTTGTGTTTTTTGAGGTGTTTCCCAAATAATTTTTGATGCATCAATGTCATTTACAATTTCATCAACTAAATCAGTTTTTGTTTTACCCAAATTATCAAAAATACCTATATTTCCACTTTCTCTAGCTTCGGCAATTACTTTCCAGCTACCAGCTTCTAATTCGTTTTTCATTTGTATTGTCCAATCACTAGCAATGACTTGATTATCTGACTTGCTCCCTATTTCACTAAGAACTGTAAAATTTTTACTAAAATCTTTAATGTAATTACACTTTGTTTTGTGATTTAAATTAATGCTACCGTCGGAAATTTCAACCATGTTTAAACTTAAATTTTTTAAGAGTTTTTTGTAATCTTCAATTTGATTTCTAATAACAAATGCTTCAAACAATGTTCCTCCTAAATAAACTTGGATATTATTTTTTTGGTACAGTTTGATTTTATTTTTAACGTTTGGAGTTATTAAACTTGTTCCAAATCCTAACTTAATGATATCAGTGTATTCTGAGCAAGTTTCTAGAAATTCTTTGGCTTGATTAAAACTTAAACCTTTATCCATCATCATTGTTAATCCTTTTTTTCTTGGTTTTTGGGATCTTTCTGGTATTTGAGATAAAATATTTAACATTAAACAAAGATAATAATAGTTGAGTAACAATAATTTTAATTATGTAGTTTTGTTATAAAAATTTGTATGACTTTAATAACATCTATTTCAGGAATTAGGGGAACAATTGGAGGTATAGTTGGTGATTCATTATCACCAGTTGATATTGTTAGATTTACAACTGCTTATGCAAATTTTATAAAAAGTAAACAAAATAATATAGTTTCTACTAATAATGAAAATAAAAACACAATAGTTATAGGGCGAGATGCAAGAATTTCAGGTCTGATGGTGCGAAATATTGTGTCAGGAGTTTTGATGTCTTGTGGATTGAATGTTAAAGATTTAGGTCTTTCAACAACTCCAACTGTTGAGATGGCAGTAATTTTGGAGAAAGCAGCAGGAGGTATAATAATTACTGCTAGTCATAACCCTAAGCAATGGAATGCTCTTAAACTTCTAAATAATAAAGGGGAGTTTTTGTCAAATGAAGATGGGAATAAAATTTTAGGTTTTGCAAAACAAGAAAATTATTTATATAATAAAGTTGATTTTCTTGGTAACTATATTAAAATTGATAATTATAACGATATTCACATTAATAAGATTTTAAATTTACCATTAGTTGATGTTGATTTAATAAAATCTGTAAAATTTAAAGTTGTTCTTGATGCAGTAAACTCAACGGGAGGTATTATTATACCACAACTATTAAACAAACTAGGTGTCCAATGTATAAAATTATATTGTGAGCCAAATGGGAAGTTTCCACATAATCCTGAACCATTGCCTGAAAATTTAGTAGATATTTCAAATCTAGTTGTAAAGAAAAGAGCAGATTTAGGTATAGTTGTAGATCCTGATGTAGATAGATTAGCATTTATTTGTGAAGATGGTAGTATGTTTGGTGAAGAATATACTCTTGTTGCTGTTACAGATTATATATTACAAAACACTCCTGGAAATACTGTGTCTAATTTATCATCGACACAGGCCCTTAAAGATATTACAGAAAAATATGATTGTGAATATAACACATCTGCAGTAGGTGAGGTAAATGTTGTGCAAAAAATGAAAGAAACAAATGCTGTAATTGGAGGTGAGGGTAATGGAGGTGTAATTTACCCTTCAATACATTATGGTAGAGATGCATTAGTTGGAGTAGCATTATTTTTAACTTTCTTAGCTAAAAAGAAAATTAAATCAAGTGAGTTAAGAAAATCCTATCCTAATTATTTTATTTCAAAGAACAAGATTAAATTAGACAAATCAGTTGATTTAGATGCTGTTTTTAGATCAGTTACTAAAAAGTATAAGAAATATGAAATTAATACAATTGATGGTGTAAAAATTATCCTTGACAAAGAGTGGATCCATTTAAGAAAATCAAATACTGAGCCCATAATCAGAATATATGCTGAAAGCACTTCCGAAAAGAAATCACAAAAATTAGCTGAAGAAATTATAAACTTTATTGAACTTACTACTTCATGAAAAGAGTATATTTAGATAATGCAGCCACTACTCCAATTTCAAAAGAAATTATTGAATTGATGTCCTCTTTAATGAAACATCAGTTTGCTAATCCATCATCAACTCATTCTGAAGGAAGAAAATCTAAAACTATTGTTGAGCAATCCAGAACAATAATTGCTAAAATATTAAATACATATCCGCGAAACATTTTTTTTACATCTGGAGGAACAGAATCAGATAATATGGCAATTAAAATGAGTATTGAAAACTATAATATTAAGCATGCAATAACATCAAGAATTTCACACCATGCAGTTTTATATCCTTTAGAAAAATTAGCAAAAGAAAATAAAATAAAACTTTCATATGTCAAATTGGATAAAAATGGCCTTGTGTCTTTTTCTGATTTAGAAAATTTATTAAAAAACAATTCAAGAACGTTTGTTTCTATCATGCATGCAAATAATGAAGTCGGTGTAATTCAAGATATAAAGAAAATAGGTATTATTTGTCAAAATCATAATGCTATATTTCACTCTGATACAGTGCAAACAATCGGACACTATCACATAGATTTACAAAAAATCAATATAGATTTTTTAGCGGCATCTGCTCATAAATTTCATGGCCCTAAAGGAATAGGATTTATTTATATTTCTGATAATGTCAAAATTTCTCCTTTTATTATTGGCGGTGCTCAAGAAAGAAATATGCGTGCTGGAACAGAAAATATTCATTCAATTTCAGCTTTAGCTAAAGCTATGCAGTTAGCATATGAGAATTTAGATAAAGATATGTTATATATTAAAAAATTAAAATCTTATATGATTGAGAAGTTAAAATTATATATTCCAGATGTACTTTTTTTTGCAAATAGTAATGATTTAGATAATAGTCTTTATACAGTTCTTACTGTTAGCTTCCCTTTAACAAAAAATAGCGAGATGCTATTATTTAATTTAGATATCGCAGGAGTTTCTTGCAGTGGTGGAAGTGCGTGTGCCTCAGGATCAAATAAAGGTTCACATGTATTATCTTATTTTGATCCAAATGCTAAGAGAACTGGAATTAGATTTTCATTTTCCAAGTACAACACTTTTGACGAAATAGATTTTACTATTCAAAAATTAAAGGATATCTTTAATTAAGTTTTTTTATCTTGATTGCATATCTAGAAAAAAATAATGTCATTATGGGAGATAATATATTAAAAAAACAAAAAGGAAGATAAGTTAATGTTGTTATACCCAAAACAGCAGACTGTGTTGCGCCGCATGAATTCCAGGGGATTAAAACAGAGGTCACAGTTCCACTGTCTTCTATTGTTCTGCTAAGGTTTTCAGGTGCTAGTTTATTGTCTTTGTATGAACCGGAAAACATTCTACCTGGAACTACAAGACTCATATACTGATCACATGTTGTTATATTAAAGAAAACACAAGTCCCGACATTAACTCCAATTAACTTGCTGTTTGTTTTTGCATATCTAATTATCGGTTTTGAAATTGTTGAAAGTATTTTAGTGCTTTCAATACATCCACTAAATATCATTGCACAAATCATAAGTAAAATAGTATTAAACATCCCATACATCCCACTTGATTTTAGTAGGCTTGATCTTTCATCTTCAGGTACATTAAACACTTCGTTTATATCAGTATTAATTTGTGAAAAATTAATATCTCCGGTTATTGCATTTAAATTAGCAGATAGTAGTGAAATGAAATTTTTCTTATTCAAATTAGAAATCTCAAATAAAATATCTTGTTGAAAGATAATTGCAAATACGCTTCCAAGTAAAGTTCCTACAAATAATGATTTTATAGCACTCACTCTTTTTATAATTAAAATTATTACACATATAGGAACAAGAAAAAGCCATAAATTGATTTCAAATTTATTTGATATAATATTTAAAGCCTCATTAATTTGATTAGATGAAATATTAGTTTCAAAATTTAATCCTATAATTAAAAATATAATTAGCGTAATTAAAAAAGAAGGTATGGTAGTATACATCATATATTTTATATGATCGATTAAATTTACCTCACAAATAGCTGCAGCCATATTTGTAGTTTCTGATAATGGTGACATTTTATCCCCAAAATATGCTCCTGAAATAATAGCTCCTGCTACTATTCCTGTAGGAATTCCTATTGCAGTTCCAATTCCTAAAAATGCTATTCCAACAGTAGCTATTGTACTCCATGAGCTTCCGGTCGCTACAGATATAATTGCAGAAATTATTGCGACAATAAATAGGAAACTATCTGGATTTAATATTTTTAATCCATAAAATATCATTGCAGGTATTATGCCGGAAATTAGCCAAGTTCCTGATAACCCACCGATTAATAAAAGCAAAATTAGTGCTGGTATAACAGTTCTAATATTTTTTTTAATCGCATGCAGAATATGTTTCCATTTTATTTTGTATTGTAGTCCAATAAAAATTGTTACAATGGAAGAAATAATTAATGAAAGTTGGCCTGCAATGCTTATAGCGCTATCAAAAATAATTATGTTAATTATCAATAAAAAAATTAATAATACTATAGGTGCTAAAGCAATAGGAAGTGTTATCTTTTTGTTGCGCATACAAAAAGCATATTAAATTTATTGATCATCTGTTTCATAATATCCGTACCCATCATTTCCATATCCATAACCATATCCGTACCCATATCCTTCATTTTGTGTGTAATCATTAATTACAATATTTAAATTTGATATGTTTTTATTTTTAGAAATATTATTTACTACACTTAGAGATTTAATTTTTGAATAATTATGTCTGACAATATATAGGTTAGCATCTGCATATTGCATTAATATAACACCATCAGTTACTAAACCAATAGGAGGAGTGTCAATAATTACATAATCGTATTTTTCATTTAAAATAGTTAACAATTCGTTCATTTTAGGGCTATCCAATAGTTCTGCTGGATTTGGAGGTATTGGTCCTGAAGCAATTACATCTAAAGTTTTAATATTTGTTTTATTTGTTATATCTTCTAAATTTGATTTGTTGATTAGGTAATTACTTAGTCCTTGATTTTTATCTACTTTAAAACTATTGTGAAGTTTAGGCTTTCTTAAATCCCCGCCAATCAATACCGTTTTATGATTAGATAGAGCAAAAATCGAAGCTAAGTTCATGGTAACAAATGTCTTGCCTTCTCCTCCAACTGAAGATGTGACGGATATAATTTTTTTTGTTTTATCCGCGGCTATATATTGAATATTTGTTCTTAATGATCTAAACGATTCCGTAATTATAGATTTTGTTGAATTTGGAACTACTAAACTTGTTGATTTATCACTATGACCAATGAGTCCTATAATTGGTACTGAAGAATTATTTTTAATATCAGATTTTGTGTTTATTGTATCACTAAAAAATCTTTTAATTGAAATAATACTAATTGGCACAAAAAAAGCTATTATTAGCATAAGAAAATATGTTAATGTTTTCTTAGGTTTTATAGGTCTTTGACTATCTAATCTAGCAGCATCAATTACTTTATGATCAGATTCTGTGCCAGCTTTAGCTAATGATGCTTCATATCTTTTCTGTTGAAGATAAATAGCTGTTTGTTCATTATATTGGTATTTTCTTTTTAAAATAATATATTTTTTCTCAGCCTCAGGCAGTTTATTGATTTTTGAATTGAATTGATTGATTCTATTTTTAAGATCATTTTCATATATAGCAGCTGACGATATGAGATTTTTTATATTTTCTATAATTGTTTGTTTGGTATGCTCTATTTGAGCTAAAACTGCTTGATAACTTGGGTTTTTATCTGTTGTAGTAATTTCAAGTTCTCCTTTGTTTGAGTATAAAAGTAATAATTGATTAATGAGACTATTAAGTTCTGGATTGCTTATACCCATAGAGGTTGGTGATACAATACTGTTTATATTAGATTCATCTTTTAAGTAGCTTAGTAAAGATTTATAATATTTAATATTTACAGATTGTTCAGATAAGGAGTTATCTAATTTTTGTTTTTGAAAGTATGTTCCAAATTCTTTATCTACTATTTCTAAGTTTGGATTCTCAAGTCTAAATTTTTCTAATTGATTTTCAATAAAAGATAAGGAGTCCTCAATAATACTGAGTTGATTGTCAATAAAATTAATAGTATTAACTGCCATAATATTTTTTTCATTTAATCCGCTTCTAATATATATGTCAGTTAATTTGTCTAGTATTTCTATGTTTTTTTTCGGATTACTTCCTTTAATTGATAGCTTTAAGATTGATGTTTCTTTATTAATAGGATTAATATTTATTTCTTTAATTAGTTTTTGTGCATATTGTCTTGTAGGATGTAATTTAAAAGAGAATTTTTTATTTTCTCTCTTGATTTGATCAAAATCAAAAAAAGATGTTTTGTTTATTGAAAATGTAAAAAGAGGTGTACTAATAACTTCTCCAAAATTATATTCTTCTTCAAAATTTATATCAACTGGCTTACTTTTATCAAATTTTTGATTAATTATATTATATGCATACTTATCATTAGTCTTTAATCTCAATATAAAAGATTCTGCATTAATAAAATCAATTTCATATTTTGTTCCAGTAACCTGTAGTTTAGTTGAGTCAACAGAAACAATAAAAGGACTGTTTTTAAACAATTCATTTGAAATTATGAAACCTTTTTTAAAATAAGAAATACCAAGATTAAGTTCTTCAACAATTTGTTCTGTAACAGAGTATGATTTTAAAATTACAATTTCATTTTTAAGATTTTTTTTACCACTAAACAACTCTAAACCTTCTAATATATTTTCAGCACCAAGTTGAGTGTTACTGTCATCTCTAATTAATAAGGTTGAAGAAACACTATACTCTGGAACTGTATATCTATTAATTAAAAAGCCTAGAAAAATAAAAAACAGAACAGAAAGTAGAAAGAAATACCAATAAGTTGTGTAACTAAAAAATATTCTTTTTATATCTATTTTTTCGTCGTTAAGATCTTTGTCATTCATTTATTCTGTGGCTTTGAGATAAACATTAAATAATATGGCTACTGTTGTTAAAACAGACAACAACGTTTGTGATTGCGACTTTCTAAATCCTTTATATTTTAAGGGTTGTATGTAAATTAAATCATTGTTTTTTAAATAAAAAAAGTCAGATGTCATAATATTTGCTTGAGTTAAGTCAATATTATACGTTTTTTTATTGTTTTTGTTTGACCTAATTATTTTCACCTTTTTTAAATCAGCAAAATCATTTATATCTCCAGCCATAGCGATTGCATCATAAATTGTGATAGATTCTTTGTATATAGGATATTTTCCAGGTAAGTTTACCTCTCCTAAGATTGTAAATTCAAAATTTGCAAGTTTTACAATAACAAAGGGATTAATTAAATAATCGTTTGCTACTTTTAAAATTGTTTCTTTGGCCTCGTCTATAGTTTGATTTAGTATGTAAACTTTTCCAACATTAGGTATGTCTATTGTTCCGTCTTGAGAAATTGTAAAACCGTTTAGGTAAAGATTTGCACTTGTTAGCTTTTCGTTTGCACTATTGGTATTGTTTTCAATATTAAACAAATTATTTAGTTCTTCATTTCTACTTATAACTTTGACCATCAGAACATCACCAATTTCGAGTTGATGTTTTGGAGGAATCGGTGAAATATCCCATTTTCCTGACTCGCTATTGTTCAGGTAGGTTATTTTTTTCATGGGAGTACAACTTTGCACTAATATTAAAACAATAAAAATTTTGATTATATTTTTCATACTAAAAGTTTTATATGAATGATTTTTACAAATATAATAAATTAACTTCCTAAAATTTTTTTTTAAGATTTTCATAAATATTATTTGTTGGAAAACCCATAATATTTGTATATGACCCATTTATAGTTTTTACACCAACATGACCAATCCATTCTTGAATACCATAACTACCAGCTTTGTCAAAAGGTTTAAAATTTTCTATGTAATATGATATTTCATCTAATGATAGTTTATTGAAAATAACTTCTGAACTAACAGAAAGAAGAACTTCATTCATTTTAGTCTTAATACATATTCCAGTTATGACTTGATGAGATTGGTCACTAATTTCTTGAAGCATTTTTTGAGCTTGATTTATATTTTTTGGTTTATTTAATATTTTTCCATTAATTAAAACAGTGGTGTCTGCAGTAATCAATAAATAATTTTCTGGTAATTTTAATTTAGATATGTTTAATGCTTTTCTATGAGCTAAATGTTCTGCAACTTTTTCTTTTTTTATTGAGTTTGAGTATGTTTCTTTAACATTACTTGAAATAACATCAAAATTTATATTAAGCTCTGATAATAACTTTTTTCTTCTTGGAGAATTTGAGCCTAGAATAATTTTATATTTTTTTAAGTGTTTAAGCATAAATAAATGTAAAAAAAGGTATTGATAAAATTCCAATTACCATTATTTTTTTTGATAATTTACTATTGTAAATGAAATCTGATTTGCTTTTTGAGTTATATGTTTTATATAACAATTTTAATAATAGAATTTGTAAAGCAAAACAATATGATATTGAAAAAGAATTAACTCCCCAACTATTATTAGACAAAAAAAGCTCTTTTAATTGTAAATATTGAATGCAAGCAATAAAGATCACAGTTAATATTATAAAATAGCAATTTAATGTAGCACTTTTTTTAATTCCAATTTTGATTGGTAATGTTAAAGCGTTTATTGTTAAATCTCCTTTAACATCTTCAATGTCTTTATTAATTTCTCTTATTAGGGTTGTTATAAATGAAAAACTAGCATAAATTAAGATAATTTGTGCATAAAATTTATTTTCATTGTTTATATTCTCTAAAGTTATATCAAAAATAATAATATTAATTATGCTTAGTGCTACAAGAAATGAAACTTGAATGTTTCCTATCAAAAATGATTTTTTTAATTTTTTTGAGTAATGCCATAATGCAAAAACAAAATAGATAAAAATTAATGATAAATATAATTTGTTTAATAGCATACTTACAATTAAGCTACATACAATCCCCGTTAAATTAAAAATGAAATAATATCTAAATGCCTTTTTTTCATTAATATGTTTATTTACTAAAACATCATTTTTTTTATTGATTAAATCTGCTTCGACATCATAAATATCATTAATTATATAACCAGCTGCTACTATTGTAATTGTTGCTATTAGGTATAAAATATATTCA
>MDTE01094817.1_pt1 | contig 13094 bp, 7 predicted proteins | sample 811231 | NCBI WGS metagenome assembly MDTE01 (sample SAMN05326651, study PRJNA326480) | marine metagenome | isolation source: seawater | place: Indian Ocean: Red Sea | collected 2010
TATATAGATTTACTATTTTTTTTTCAGGAACATAATCAATAAATGAAACATTTTTGTTTAAATCTAATTTATTTATTAGTCTAATTAATTCTCCTTTATAATTATTTTCATTTCCTGGTTTATAGTGCCCTGCTATAACATAATGAATTTTAGGATATGTTTTAATTAACCTTTTTATTGATTTAATTACTAAATCATGACCTTTTCTTCTAATTAGCCTAGATAAAGTAGTGATGACAATAGACTTAGAATCTATATTATATTCATTTAGTATGCTTCCATTCATTTTTTTTGATGAAAACTTTTTTGGATCAATTCCATTAGGAATAAATTTAATATGATTCTTGTTTTTTAAATTATGACAAAGATTGAAAACAGCATTTTTCGTAAAATTGCTAACACAAATAACAAGATTTGATATTTTTACTATATTTTGAAATGATTTTATTTTCTTTTTTTTTAGACTTGTTACTTCAAGTCCATGGCATACAATTATCATTTTGGATTTAGGAAAAATTTTTTTCAAATAAACATATGGTTTAGAAAGCAACCAAGTAGTTGCAATTATTGTACAATTTGGATTATTAGATAAAATTTTTAATAAATAATAAAGAGAATAAATAAAATGGAACTGGTGCCAATTTCTACCCTTCATTCTAAATACAGAAAATTTCTCATTTTGATGTATTAATAGTTGATTATCTTTTCTTCTAGAAAATACTTTTACAATATAATTTTTTAAAGCAAGATGTTTGGCTATTCCATAAGCCCATTCTTGAATACCACCTCCTTTGCTCGGAGGAAAGTGAGAGGTTAAAATAATAAAAGTTTTTTTTATTGTCATTTCTATTTATTTACTTAATTTAATCTACTTATGAAAATTGTAATTGCAACTAGAAATGAACATAAAGTGAAAGAATTAAAAAAATTATTAAGTTCTAATAATTTAAATTTTGTTGCTTTAAGTGAAATAGATCCTAATAATGAAATACCTGAAGTAGAAGAAACTGGATCAACACTTTTGGAAAATGCTTATTTGAAAGCACAGGAAATTCATAATATAATTGGTTTACCTTGTATTGCTGATGACTCTGGATTAGAAGTTGACTGTTTAAATGGTGAGCCTGGAGTATTTTCGGCTAGATATGCTGGAAAGAATTGTACTGTTGAAGATAATATCAAAAAACTTTTATTTAATCTTAGAGATTTTTCTTTAAATGAAAGAATTGCTTCATTTAAAACAGTGCTTGCATATGTTGATAAAAAATTAAAATTTGATGTAATCGGACAAGTTAAAGGAATGATTGCAGAAAAAAAAATTGGTAATAATGGATTTGGATATGATTCAATTTTTATTGTTAATGAAATTAAAAAAACATACGCTAGTTTATCTTCTCTTGAAAAAAGTAAAATTAGTCATAGAGCAGAAGCTGTAAAAAAATTTTTAGTTAAATTTAGAGAATTTGATATTATTGATTAAATTAAGATTGTAATCGAGGAATTTTTATAGAAAAATAGCTACTTTTTTTGGATACGATAATGTATTCATCGAAATATATAATTGTTTGCGGAGCTAAAATGTTTCAAATACACTGGCTTTTTGTCAGATCAGTAGTTGTATTTCTATTCTTTTTTTCATCACTTTTGAAAAGTTTTCAAGATGAATCAAAGGAATCATTGTATTTTAACAAAGATATATTTATTTATCCTTACTCCCAGTCTAGTGTTTACCCATTTCCAGAATTTATCAACTCATCAATTTTTTTTGAATTCAATAATCAATTAAAAAATAATATTTTAAACCCTAATTTTGAAATTATTGATAAATGGATAGATTTTTCAGATGATGGAAATAGTATTATTTTTTATGAATCTGTAAATGGTAAATACGAAAAAATACCTTTACAAATGTCAATTAATTATTATTTTGATCAAAAATTAAAAATTAATAGAATAAATAATTTTAAAAAGATAAACGATATTGATTCTAATGAAATATCACAAACTGTTACTGGTGATGGTTTGGAATTAGTGGCTATTGATACAAGATTAGGAAGAGCCTCTTTAACTGTAAATGGTAATGTTAATTTATCAGGTAAATTAGTATTTCAAGATCAAGAACTTACAAGGTCAAATTTTAGAGAATCTCAAACTACTCATTTTGAATTTGATGAAACACAACAGGTTATAGTTCAGGGAAAAGTAGGAGATCGAATTAATGTTGATCTTAACTACAATAGTGAAAGAGATTTTGATTTTGAAAATAATATTAAAATCAATTATAAAGGAACTGAAGATGAAATTTTTCAGACTCTGGAAGCAGGAAATATTTCTCTTTCATTACCATCAACTCAATTTGTTACTTTTTCGGGACAAAGCAAAGGTTTGTTTGGAGTTAAATCTACAATGAAGCTTGGACCAGTTGATATTACATCCATTGCATCAATAGAAAGAACAAAAAAAGATAAACAAAAATTTAATGCTGGCTCAGAATCACAAGGACAAACAGTTTCTGATTATAATTTTAGAGGCAATCAATATTTTTTTGTTGATAAAACTTTTAGGAATGGTGGAGTCTTGTTGGATGATGATGGGAATATTTTAACTGGTACAACTGGTGTTCTTTCTTTACCTGGATTTTATCCATTAAAAGATGGAAAACATGTAATTGGAAATGTAGTTATTGATGATATTGAAATTTATAAATCTGTTGGAGCCGCTGCAGGATCTGGGACTATTTATGGTTTAGCATATGTAGAACCAATTTTTTCAACTGAAACAAATAAATGGAGTGAACTTGATGAAGAATTTTCGAAAGATACTGAGGGAAGTTTTTTTACTAGATTGATAAGAAACCAAGATTATATAGTAAGTGAAGATTTAGGATATATAAGAATGACAACTCCTGTTCAAAATGAGATTCTTGCTATTTCATATACACTAAAAGAGAGAGGAGAAGAGGAACCTTTTAAAGTGATTGGCGAATTAAGTTCAACGGTTACCGAAGGTGATACAATTAATTTAAAATTAATAAAACCACTTACCCCAAATCCTAGACATCCAACGTGGCCCTTAGAGTTTAAAAATGTTTATTATTTAGGAGCAAGAAATATAAATCCAGATGGTTTGAATTTAGAAATTACCTATAAAAATGGAAGCTTAGGTAATAATGTTAGAGATGAAAAATCAGGTAAAACTTTTCTTAATTTATTTGGTCTAGATAGTTTAGATGCTAATGGAAATTTATCTCCCGATGATTTAATTGATAAAATGAATCCTAATATTTTAAATCTTATTACTGGAGAATTATTTTTTCCAATGTTACATCCATTTGAATTTTTAGATAAAAATTTATCTAATGAATTTAATGAAGGAAATGGAAGTAGTGAATTAAGTGATATTTTACCCGACTCTGCCTCATTATATAGAACAATAAATGATCAATATATTAGAAATGAATCCCAATTCGATATCAAAGTAGAATATCAAAACAAGAGTGCTACCATAAATTTAGGTGGTTTTACTTTGGTTGAGGGAAGTGAGGAAGTATTGTTGAATAATGTTATGTTAGTAAAAGATAAAGATTATGTTATTGATTATTTCTCTGGATCTTTGACTTTATTAACTGAAGCTTATAATGAGCCTGGAGCTGATTTAGAGATTTTATTCGAAAGGAATGAAATAATGTCAGTTGATAAAAAAGCAATGATTGGAAGTCGTGCTCAAATGGATTTTGGTAATGATAACAGGTCATTTATTGGAGCAACTGCATTATTTTATGATCAATCTGTAATAAATGAAAAAGTAGAAGTTGGTTATGAGCCAATAAGAAATTTTATTTGGGACATTAATGGTAAACATTCTTTTGAATTAGATGGTTTGACTAGAGCCATAAATAGCTTACCAATTGTTCAAACTGATCAACCATCATCTATAGATATTGAAGGTGAAATTGCTCAAGTTCTACCAAATCCTAATCACATAAATAATAAAGCAACTGGTGACACCAAAGGGGTTTCGTATATTGATGATTTTGAGGGTTCTAAAAGAACAACTCACTTACCCATAAGAAGAAGATTTTGGTCAAAATCATCTTTGCCATTAGATAAAAACCCCTTATTGAGATCTAATTTATTTTGGTATAATCCTTGGACACAAGTTGTTACTCAAGATATTTGGCCAAATCAACAAACAAGTTTAAGAGCTCAAAATCAATTGACGGATATTTTGGTTTTGAATTATTCTAGAAGAGATTATCATAATGAAAATTTTATAAACCCTGATTCAAGTTGGGCAAGTATAACTTCGAGTTTGTATTCAAGTGATTACAATCAAACTCAAAGTAAGTTTTTTGAAATTTGGTTATTAACTGATCCAAATACTGAATCTAAAATGACAGTTGATCTTGGTTTTATTAGTGAGGATCAAAATGGAAATGGAGTCTTTGATACAGAGGACAAACCAGTTGGAGGTTTATTAACAGGAAATACTCTTTTAGAGGATGAAGAGGATATTGGTCTTGATGGTTGTGGTGATGAATATGAAGATGGATATGGAGGATGTCTTGATGGTATTACTTATGAACAAGCTTTAGTAAATCCTTTCTTTGAAGATTTAATTTATTCTGGAAACGATTTAAATCAATCTGATCCAAATAATGATAATTGGAGTTTTAGTGAAAGTAGTTCTGAAGGAAGTGAAAAATATAAAAATATTAATGGAACTGAAGGAAATGGTACATCAGATAGACCTCTTGAAGGAGCCAGGTATCCTGATACAGAAGACATAAATAGAGATGGTAATTTTGATTCAAAGAATGATTATTTTACTTCTACATTTGATTTAAACGAGTTTTCAACAGATTGGGAAAAATATAATGCTGGATATAATATTACTAATATGGGAAAATGGAGATTGTATAGAATTCCACTTGATGAATTTAAAAAAGCTCGAGATAATGGATCAATTACGTGGGATACAATTAAATTTATCCGTTTAACATTATCTGGAAGCTCTTATGAAGATAACGTTAAGATTGCTAAAGCTGAAATCGTAGCAAATCAATGGCAAGAATTAGGAGTGAAAGAAAAAAATTCATTTACATATAATGAATCAGATACTTCTTTTGCTGTAACTGTTATTAATACTGAGGATAATATAGAATATGCACGAAGTGTACAGGAAATTGGTGTTCAAGGTGAATACGATCAATTAAATGGAATTCAGCTAAAAGAGCAATCTTTAGTTTTAAAATTTGATGAACTTTTGCCGGGATCAGAGGGTGCTGCTCAAAAAAATATTATGGAATTAAAAGGAGAAAGAGCTCAAAGTTATTTAATGTATGAAAAAATGAAAATGTTCATTTACGGAAATAGTGATTACATAAATGAGGAAAGCTCAGATTTGGAATTTTTTATAAAGTTTGGTAGATCAAATGATTATTATGAAATAAGATATCCTATTTATTCTGGATGGGATAAGGAAAGAAAAAGAAATAATTTAGATTTAGATTTAAATTTTTTAACCTCATTAAAGAAAAAAAATGAAGATTTTAAAAAATTCAGTGACAGTGATATTTTTAAAATAACAGATTCATCACGAGTTTATGTTCAATTTGATGAAAACAGTAATGATTCATTAAGAACCTATGCAATTTATGGTGATCCAGCTCTTTCTAGAATACAATATTTTATTGTTGGAGTTAAAAATAAAAATAATTTAGAGCCCATTTCAGGAGAAATTTGGTTGGATGAACTTCGACTTTCTCAAGTAAGAAAAGACGCTGGAAATGCAATGCGAGTTCAATCTCGGATAGGAATTGCTGATATCGCTTCAAGTACAATTTCCTATTCAAGAAAAAATGGTGATTTTCATGTATTACAGGAAAGATTAGGAACTGGTAATACGGAGGGAAAATTTAGAGCTGACACAAGATTTCAATTACACAAATTTTTTCCAACAAGATGGGGGATAAAAGTTCCTGTTAATTTTAGTTATTCGCAAAATGTTTCAACACCAAAATATTTGCCAGGAACGGATATAAGGTTATTTCATCAAGAAGCTCCTGATAGTGTAGTAAACAAGGGAGATCAATTTAATTTTAATACCTCTTTTTCAAAAGGTAATAGATCTGAAAATTGGTTAGCTAGATATACAATAGATAGAATAAAATTTAATTTTTCAACTGGAAGAAGCAAAAGTTCTAATGTTCAAATTTTTGAAAGATTAAATCAAACAAATATTGGTGGTATTGGATATAATTTCAATTTTGGAAGAGACAATTTTTTTACTCCATTTAAGAATTTTAGTGAAATTCCTGTTTTTGGGAAAAAATTTTCTAATACAAGAGTTTATTACACACCATCTACTTTTGATGTGAATTTAAAAGCAAGTGAAGTAATTAATAATAACACTCCAAGAATAGGTGAATCAAAAAGTGTTTATAATCTAGGACTAGATAGAAATTTTAGACTTGGGTACAAAATTTTGGAAAATTTAAATAGTAATTATTCTAAAGTTATGAAAAGTGACTTAGATCATTATCGTAAAAATTATTTAAAAGCTATAAATAAAATGGATCCTGGTATAGTGACTGATATTAATGAAAATATAACAACAACTTTTAGTCCTGTAATTGCAACATGGTTTAGACCAAATTTTAATATAAATTCGAGTTATAGATGGGCAAAACCAATTGAAAGTACTCAAGAAGGAGCTAGAATTACATCTCAAGGCAGATTTTCAACTTCTTTAAATCTTACCCCCAAAGCAATAGTTGAAATCTTTTATCGACCAAAATCTGCTTCAATAACAAAAAGATCTAGAGCAAGAGGAAGATCAAGGACAAATAATAATTCTGAAGTTAACTCCAATGAAAATAAACAAAATGAAAATCAAAGAGTTAGAGATCCTAGAACAAAGAAAATATTTGAATTTTTACATTCAACTTCAACAAGAATTAATCCAATAAGTTTAACTTTCGGAAATAATAGAACTCAAAATGGTTTTGGTGTTTTAGGAAGTCCATCACTAAAGTATAGGTTAGGACTCGAAAATAAACATAATTTAAACTATAGTGATGAAGTTGGAGTGAATACAGGTTCAACTCAATCTCAAAAAGATTATTCTGTAAGATCAGGTGTTGCCTTAACAAGATTGATAAATACATCATTTGGTTTTTCGAGGAATAAATCAACAAATATTGATGGTAGTCAAATTAAAACTGAGACCGAAACAAGTGATTTTTTCCCAGTTGGGACAATGGGAGATGAGGGATTTGCATTTCCTGGATGGAGTATTCGATTTGGTGGTGTTGAAAAATTTCCTTTTATTAAAAAAATTGCCCGAAGTGCAACGATTGAACATGTTTTTAATGGAAAACAAACAAAGTCTTGGAAAAATGATGATCTTCAAACATCAAAATACACTTCATCTTTTTCACCTTTGGCAGGAATTTCATTATCAACAAAAAGTGGTATAACTATTTCAAGTAGATATGCAATTGTTTCTACCATTGATAATAGATATGGCGGAATAAATAGTACTCGGTTTAAAAAAGATAATACGCTTACTGCAAGTACAAATTATGCATATCGTGGAGGAATTAATATACCTTTACCTTTTTTTAGAGATTTTTCATTTAATAATACAATAAATTTCACCTTAACTTTTGACTATAGTAATTCAGTAACAAAAGAAAGAAATGATATCCAATATGATTTATCAACAACTGATATTAGAAAATCTTGGAAATTATCTCCAAGAATATCATACACATTTGGTAAAAATATTACAGGTGGAATATGGTATGAGTACAGAGAGAGTATATCAAAAATAATAGGACGAAAAGTTGATAGAGATTTTGGTTTTGATGTAAATGTTCCAATTCAAGGTTAAAAAATGAAACTATTATTATCACTACTTCTATTACAATCTTTAATTTTAACAAATGATTTAATAACTTTTGATCAGAATAGAGCTTTTTCATATTTAGAGGTTCAATGTTCTTTTGGACCGAGAGTACCTGGTTCAAAAGCTCATATTCAAGGTAAAGACCATATTGTAAATACAATTCAATCGTCTGCAGATTCTGTCATTGAACAATCTTTTATGCATTCATTTGTGTATACAGGGGAATTGATAAAATTAACTAATATTGTTGCTCAATTTAATCCTGAAATGGACAATAGAATTTGGATTGCAGCTCATTGGGATTCAAGGCCATGGGCAGATTTAGATAAAGATATTTCAAAAAGAAATATTCCTATTTTAGGTGCTAATGATGGAGCAAGCGGTGTTGCTGTATTATTAGAAATCGCAAATCAACTAAAAGTAAAATCTCCTAAAATTGGAGTTGATTTAATTTTTATAGATGGAGAGGACATAGGTAAAAGCGGTGAGCTTGAACATTATTTTGTTGGTTCTAGATATTTATCTAGAAATATTCCTACAAAATTTCCTAAGTATTGTATTTTGATTGATATGATAGGTGATAAAAATTTAGAAATTCCAATTGAAGGATTTTCTTATCAACAAGCTCCTAAATTAGTTAATTTGATTTGGAGTCAAGCAGAAAAAATGGGTTTTACTGTATTTAAAAATGAAATCTCCAGTTATGTTCAGGATGATCATGTAATTTTGTATAATATTGGAGGAATTCCATCAATTGATATTATCGATTTTGATTACCAATATTGGCATACACTTGAGGATACACCTGATAAATGTAGCCCTGAGAGTCTTGGTATTATTGGTAAATTATTACTTAATCATATATATTTGATAAATTCAAAATAGCAATAGGAAAAGATTTAATGTTATATGAAAAATATAAAATACTAATTTTTGGAATGTTTTTTTTATATTTTCAATGTTCATCTCCTACTCAAATTATTGATGAAATAGACCCAATTGAAAGCATTGATTTTAATTATTTGCAAAATGATGAAAAAATTTATTTATCCGCGGAAATAAAAAATCCTTTTAATGGGTTAAATTTACGATATGTTCGTCTCGCATGGCACGGTCAAAAAAATTTTTCAAGTCAAGCTGATTCATTTGTTTTAGCAGATTCAGGAAAATTTGGAGATATTTTGAAAGGAGATAATATTTTTTCGATTTCAAAAAAAATATCTTCTATTACAAATAATCCAATTTCACTGTCAGATACTAATAAAGTATGTATAAAGGTCATTGCTCATTATGAAGAAGGAAATAGTTTTATTGATTCCTCTAAATTTGATTTAGGAAATTTATGGCCTTATTTTACTTCATTTGATTTACCTGATACTTTGTCTAGACCAAATGAAGTTGGTTCAGCTAAATTAATTAATATCAAAGTTGGCGTTAATGACCCTAATGGGCTCGATGATATACAATGGGTAGGTTTTCTATCCTATAAAAATGAAAATAATGAATTAACTCCATTAAATAATGGAAAGTATTTATTTTTAGATGACTCTGGAGATACCCTTCATTTTGGTGATGAATTAGCAAATGATGGAATTTTTTCAGCATTATTACAATTACCTCATAATGCAACTACTGGAAATTTAAATTGGAAATTTAGAGTTCAAGATATTAATGGTGGTTTTAGAGATTCAACAAAAAATATTGTGGTTTTACCATGACAAAAATTTGTTTTTACATATTTTTAAGTTATTCAATGGTTTTCTCTCAAATTATACCATTAAGATTTTTAAATGAAGGATCATCAACAGACGAAATAGGAGTAGGATTAAAAAGTAATGTAATAGTTGAAATAAAAACTTCAGTTAATCCAACTGACAGCATCATTTGGTTAGGAACAGGGAAAGGTCTTTCTTATCAATTAGACTCTTTGGGAGGAAATAGTAATTTTAGAACTTTTAATGTTTCAGATAATTTAATTGATGGAACTAAAAGTATTTATTTGCCTTCTGGTGGAGTTTCAGCGATAGGAATTTCAGGTAAAAAAATTAATCCTACTACAGGAAATGATACTCTAATTGTTTCTGTTGCTAATACAAAAAATGGTGAAAGTGTTGGTGCTGGAGTTGTTGTAGGAAATTTTTCTAGAAAAAACCCAACTAATCCAATTGAATGGGAATATTTTGAGCAACCTACAGATAATCAAGAAGATAGTATTTTAACTTGGGGTGGTCTTGAAATTAACGTATTACCAGTAACCGTTTTTGAAAATAATATTACTTATGATTTATCAATTGGTAAACAATATTTCTGGGCTGCTAGTTGGGCGGGTGGTTTAAGAAGATTAAAAAAACAAAGTGATGGAAGTAGTAGAATTTGGGAAAGAATTCCACTTCCAGATGATAATAGGCTTGAATTTAATTGCGGAGAATTTTATGAAAATTATCAATTAAATCCCCGTGACCCTCCTGATGGGAATCATAATCATAAAGTTTTTTCAGTTTTTGTTTATTCTGATACAATTTGGGTCGGTACCGCAAATGGAATTAATAGAGGTATAATTGATAGAACCTCAAGTGATGATTGTATTGATTGGAAAAATTTTTCTTTTCCCAATGATGGTATTTCTGGTAATTGGGTAGTTTCTATTACAAAACAACAATGGAATGGAAAGACAACAATATGGGCTGTAACAAGAAGTGCAAACCAAATTAGTGAAAATAGTGGACTTAGTTATTCAAGGAATGATGGTGAGACCTGGTCAAGTATAAATTCATTAAAAGATCAATATGGCTATAATGTAGTTGTTAAAGATAGCTTGGTTTATTTTGCTTCGAGAAATGGATTGTGGAAATCAATCGATGGAGAAAATTTTGCATTGTACGATCCAGCTATCGACAAATTAAGAAATGATCAAATAATTGATAATGATGTTTATTCAGTTTTACATGATACACGAAATTATTACAATGATCATTTGTGGATAGGTAGTGCTGATGGTTTGGGTAGATTACATAATCCTGATTTTAATGGTCCGATTTGGCAAATTTATAGAGCAAATTATTCTTCAAACAAACCATATGCATATCCAAATCCTTTTTCTCCATCTGTTCATAATTTGATGAATGGTGATGGATATTTACGTTTTTATTATAAAGTCAAACAATCAGAATTAGTTAAATTGACGATTTATAATTTTGCAATGCAAAAAGTTAGAGAAATAGACTACCTTAGAGGTCAGGGTCAGGGTTCTTTAAAATGGGATGGAAGAGATGATTCCGGATATTTGGTATCAAATGGAACTTATTTTTGCAAATTATTTTATGATAATACTTCACATTGGGTAAAAGTTGTTTTAGTAAAATGAAAAAAGTATTTTTTATACTAATATATTCTTTTTTTTATAATTCAATAGTTTTGTGTAATGGAATAGCTGGATATGCAGGTAGTTTTCTTAGGTTAGGAACTACAGCTTACTCTATGTCTGTAGGAGGTGGTTTCACAGCTGTAGTAGATCAAGGATTTCCTGGATATCATAATCCAGCATCTCTTGGGTTTTTAGATAATCGTTCAACTTCAATTTCAAATCATTTATTATCATTAGATAGATATTTAGTTTCTACCTCTTTTTCAACTCCTCTTCAACCCACTGCTGGAATTGGTATAGGTATTGTAAATGCAGGAGTAAATAATATTGATGGAAGAGATGCATCAGGTTCTTCAACAGGATCTTTTTCAACAGATGAATACGGAATATTAGTTGGTTTCTCTAATAGAATATCTGATAAAATAAGTTTGGGAGTAAATATTAAAGTATTTTTTCAAAATCTTCCATTTGATGGAAATCTAAATAGTCGAGGAACTGGAATTGATGCTGGAATAATTTTTAAGCAATCTAAAAATTTTGATCTAGGATTATCCATAAAAAATATCAATTCTTCTTATACTTGGAATACAAGTGATATTTTCATTGAAAATGGTTCAACATATGAAGATTCATTTCCAACAGAAATCTCTTTAGGTTTAATTTCAAGAAATGAGAAATATGATATAATTGGAGATTATAGTTTTTTTAGATCAATTAATTCAAATATTGCGAATCGTATCAGAATAGGTGGTGAGTTTAAACCAATAAATAAAGTATTTTTAAGAGCTGGTTTAAATGATTTTTCTCCGGCAGTTGGAATAGGTTTAGATTATTCATTATTTGAAGAGGACGATGCTAAAATTGATTATGCTTTTTTATTAGGAAGTGTGGGTGAAGGAATTAGTCATATTTTTACGTATACCTTAAATTTTTAATGAAATTTTTATTAATATTTATTCTATTTCTAAATCAATGTTTTAGTATTGGAACTTCATTTTTAAAAATTCCTTTTAATAGTAAAGCATTATCTTTGTCAGAAGCAGGGGTTGCATTTGTTAGAGACCCATCTTTATTTCGATTAAATCCAGCTCTTTTATATTCAAATTCTAAAAACACGAATGCTCACATAAGTTATAATTCATGGTTATTAAATACAAAAGGGCATTCATTAATTGTTGTCCAACCTTTTAAAAAACATTTTACTTTAGGGTTTGGATTAAAAAGTTTGAGTATTAATAATCTTGAATTTAGAAATGATATTCCAAGTTCTAAGCCTTTATCATATTTTTCAAATAATGGAACTACTCTTGAGTTTGTAGTAGCAACAAAAAAAAATAAATTTCAACTTGGAAGTTCAATTAAATACATTGCAATAGAATCTTATATTTTTAGTTCCACAGGTTTTGCAACAGATATAGGATTGACCTATAATTTAGCATTATATAATTTATCATTTGGTGCATCTTTGGTTAATTTAGGATATATGAATGATTTTAAATCAAGTGCTCCTAAACTTCCTACAAAGGGTTCATTGGGATTTAAGTTTCAACCATTTTTAAAAAAGTCAAAAATAAAATCAATCTATTTGGGTAGTATTGACGTGTTTGAGTCAAATAAAATTGCATATCGTTTTGGAAATCAATTTTCAATCAATAACTTTCATTTAATGTCTGGTATATATATATACAAAGATAATTTTTCAATTAGTGGGGGATTTGAAATAGAAAAATCTAAAATCTCAATTTCTTATGCATTTAATTTATCTAATCATAATCTTGGGATTCCACATATTTTTCAAGTAAAAATAATTATTCCCTAA